>VAPK010764239.1_pt1 | contig 28958 bp, 24 predicted proteins | sample 3395031 | NCBI WGS metagenome assembly VAPK01 (sample SAMN08290443, study PRJNA428436) | hydrothermal vent metagenome | isolation source: Deep-sea hydrothermal vent chimney 1 | place: Pacific Ocean: Juan De Fuca Ridge
GAACTACCCCCGCCGCAGAGCAGCGGGGTATCAAAAGGAGATTATTAATCGCCCCAAGGGGCGGGGAATTAATCCCTTGTCCGCCTCAGGCGGATTAAATACAAAAACACTTAACCATAAAACAGAACCGGAGGAAACACAAAACTCAAAACTCGCATCTCAAAATGGAAGCACAGGAATTATTTAAGAAGGTCCGAAAAATAGAAATCAAAACCCGGGGTTTGTCCAGACAGATCTTTTCGGGCGAGTATCATAGCGTTTTCAAAGGCCGGGGAATGGCATTCAGTGAGGTGCGTGAATATCAGTTTGGTGATGACATTCGCAGAATTGACTGGAATGTTACGGCACGTTTCAATCATCCCTTCGTTAAGATCTTTGAAGAAGAGCGTGAACTGACGGTAATACTTTTGATTGATGTTTCCGGTTCCAATAATTTTGGTACAAACGGGCAGTTAAAGCAGGAACTTATTGCAGAAATTGCTGCCGTACTTTCTTTCTCGGCCATCCAAAATAATGATAAAGTGGGCGTGATCTTTTTTTCAGACAAAATTGAGAAATTCATTCCACCTAAGAAAGGTTCTTCACATATTCTTAGAATTATAAGAGAACTTATCGATTTCAAAGCTGAAAATAAAGGCACCAACATTTCTGAAGCACTTCGTTTTCTTACTAATGTTATTAAGAAAAGGGCCACAGCTTTTCTGATTTCCGATTTTATGGGTGAAGGTTTTGAAAAAGCAGTTCAAATCGCCAAACACAAACATGACCTGATAGCAATCCGCATCACCGACCAGCGGGAAATTGCATTACCGGATGTGGGTTTAATGAGAATGATTGATGCCGAGACCGGAGAAAAAATGTGGGTCAATACAGGAAACAAAGCCGTAAGAAGGCGTTTCAATCACTGGGCACAACAAAAAACCCAGGAGTTGGATATTTTATTTTCCAAGTTAGGTGTCGATGTTGTGAAAGTCAATACGGGCGAAGATTACATAAAACCTTTAATCAAAATGTTCAAAAAAAGGGAGGCAAGAAGTTGAAAATGAGAAGAACGATGTCAGTGTTTAAAGCATCCCTTGCCGGTCTGATCACCATTCTTTTTGTGAATGCAACTCAGGCTCAGATGACCACAGTGAATGCCACTTTGGATACCAATGCGATCATGATCGGCGACCAGATAGGACTTAATCTCAATGCTAAAGTTCCGAAAGGATTTAAGTTGGAATGGCCGGTTTTGAATGACACACTGGCGCCTCATATTGAAATGATCAAAAGCGGGAAGATTGATTCGATTACCAGCAACGGATTTACCAATTTAACCCGCCACATTACCATAACATCTTTTGATTCAGGGTATTTTACCGTTCCACCGCTTAACTTCAACCTTATTCATAGTGGCACCGGAAAAGTAGATACGCTAAGTACCCAAATGCTGTATTTGCATGTTTACACGCCCATGGTAGATACTTCCAAAGCCTTCAAAGTCATTAAAGGTCCTGAAAAAGAGCCTTATACTCTGGGGGAAATTCTTCCCTGGGTTTTATTGGTACTTGTGGGAATTGCAGCCATCATTTTCCTGACTTTGTTCATCCAAAGGAGGAGGAAAAACAAACCGATGTTTGCGAAAAAACCCAAACCTAAGTTACCGCCCTACGAACTGGCGATTAAGAAGCTGGAAGAATTGCGGCTGGCAAGAGTCTGGCAGGCAGGGAAGCTTAAACTCTACTATACTGACATTACGGATATTATGAAAGAGTATTTCACCGATCGGTTTAGGTTTGAAGCGCTCGAAATGACATCGGATGAGATACTGGACCACCTTCAGAAAGAAAAGATAAACAGCCAGGCGATAGGCAAATTAAAAGACACTTTGGTATTGTCTGATCTGGTGAAATTTGCCAAAGCTGTTCCTTCACCGTTGGAAAATGAGACCACGTTGAATTTCTGTGTTGATTTTGTCAATGAAACCAAAATTCTTCTTCAACCGGAAGAAGAAGAAGGCAAGGAAAATCAGGTCAGTGAAGAAAATATTGAAAACGAAGAAAAAAAGGGAGACGAATAAATGTTTGGAATAGACACATGGAAAAACCCGGAGTTTCTTTATTTACTCCTGCTGATCCCTTTGCTGATCGCATGGTACTGGTTTCGTGAAAAAGACAGTACGCCTGAAGTGCGTTTTTCTGGATTGCAGTATTTCAGGGGCTTTTCTCAAAATACAAAAGCCCGATTACGGCACAGCCTTTTTATACTCAGAATACTGGTTATCAGCTTATTGATTGTTGCCATGGCACGGCCACAATCTACTTCTTCCAGACAAAATATCAATATTAAAGGGATTGACATTGTTTTGGCGTTAGACGTTTCGGGAAGTATGAGAGCCCGGGATTTTACTCCCGACCGGATTGGTGCTGCAAAAAACATTGCAGCCGATTTTATTGAACACCGGCCCAACGACCGGATCGGTTTGGTAATTTTCAGCGGGGTGGCATTTACCCAGGCTCCCTTAACTTTGGATCACAGCATGTTATTAACGTTACTGAAAGAAGTCAAGAGTGGAATGGTGGAGGATGGAACAGCAATCGGCGACGGGCTTGCCACAGCGGTAAGCCGCCTACAGGAATCCAAAGCCAAATCAAAGGTCATCATTCTGCTGACCGACGGGGTCAACAATATGGGGGCCATCGACCCGCTTTCGGCTGCAGAAATGGCAAAACTGTACGGGATCAGGGTTTATACCATCGGAATTGGTACACAAGGCTACGCCCCGTACCCGGTTCAAACGCCTTATGGCGTTCAGATGCAACAGATGAAAGTACAAATTGACCAAGCCTTGTTGCAGAAAATTGCCCAGACCACCGGCGGTGAATATTTCAGGGCCACAGATACACCTTCTTTGAAGAGAATTTTTGGAGAGATCAATAAACTGGAAAAGTCTAAGATCGAAGTACAGCAATTTCAGAAAAAAACGGAAAGATTTTTCCCATTCGCATTGTTTGCACTGCTGTTGTTTGTTGCTGAAGTGAGTTTAAGATATCTGGTATTTAAGAAATTACCATGATTTAGATCAAAAGAAAAAAGAGCATGATTCAATTTGAACATAAAGAATTTTTCTGGGCATTTTTGCTCATCGCGTTGTTTGTACTGCTATTCTGGTACTTTAACGGCTGGAAAAAAAATGCATGGAAAAGATTTGGAGAAGTCGCTTTGACAAACAGGCTGATTCTGCAAAAATCAAATGCCCGTTCTTTCCTTAAATTTCTTTTATTGATGCTGGCTCTGGTTTTTCTTGTTTCAGGGATTATTGATCCAAAAGTAGGCTCCCGTCTTGAAAAGGTAAAACGAAAAGGTATTGATCTTTATATTGCACTTGACGTTTCCAATTCCATGCTGGCCCAGGATATTCAGCCCGACCGTCTCGACCGGGCCAAGATGGCTATTTCCAATCTAATAAACAAATTACAGGGAGATCGTGTGGGCTTAATTGTTTTTGCCGGGGAAGCTTTTAAACAGCTTCCGTTGACCACAGATTATTCGGCAGCGCAACTTTTTTTGTCGGCCATCAGTACCAAAATAGTGCCGGTGCAGGGTACTGCTATTGGTTCTGCCATCAACCTGGCAACAGAATCATTTGGAAATGACAAACATAACAAAGCCATCATTATCATTTCAGACGGAGAGAATCATACTGACGATCCCATTACTGCAGCAAAGGAAGCAGCGGCAAAAGGAATTCGTGTATTTACCATCGGGATGGGCCTGGCTGAAGGCGCACCCATTCCCATTTCAGACAACAATGGTTCGATAACCTATTTAAAAGATAGCAAAGGAAATGTCGTCGTCACGAAACTCAATGAACAGATGTTGCAGAATATTGCAACAGCAGGCGACGGAACCTATTCCCGCGCTAACAATGCCAGCGTAGGCCTTGACATAATTTTGAAAAACATTAACAAAATACAAAAACAGGAAATTGAGGAAAGGCAGTTTACTGATTTCGTGCACCGGTACCAATATTTTCTGTTACCTGCCATTTTGCTGTTAATTCTGGAATTGATTATTGTTGAAAGAAAACCCGAGTGGGCATCAAAATTTGATTTTTTTGGAAAATGAGAAAGCATAAAATATTATATTGGATAATTTCGGTAATAATGGGCCTTACAACCTTCCAGGTAAACGCGCAAAACGTTAAGCCTTTGGTAAGGAAAGGGAACGCGTTGTTTAAAAAGGGCAAATTCTCCGACGCAGAAGTTGCATATAGAAAAGCACTGGAGAAAAATCCAAAATACGAAAAGGCACAATTTAATCTTGGGGACGCTATTTATCAGGAAAAGAACTTCAAAGAAGCCGCTCCCCTTTTCAATAATCTTATCAAAAATTCAAAAAATAGCGGATTAAAAGCTAATTCGTTGTATAATCGGGGTAACACTTTGATGCAACAGAAACATTACGAGAAAAGCATTAAAGATTACATCAATTCACTGAGGATCAATCCTAATGATTATAATGCCAAGTACAATCTCGAGTATGCCCGTAAAAAGTTGAAAAAACAACAGCAAAAGAAAAATCAGAACAGGAAGAATAAAAAACAAAATAAAAACAAAGAGAAAAACAAAAAAAATAAGAACGATAAAAACAACAAGAATCAGAATAACAAAAATCAGAATGGAAAGAGTAATTCTCAAAATCAAAAACAGCCCAGCCAGCCACCCCACATGTCAAAAGCTGATGCCCAGCGCATGTTGGATGCTTTAAGAAATAATGAAAAAAATACTTTAAAGAATTTAGAAAAACGTAAGGCCAAGGCTGTAAAGGGAAAACCCAACGGAATTAACTGGTAAGATTTTCCAAAAGAGAGAAAACTTTTTGAAAAGGGCAATAAAATATCCGGCCTGACGATTTAAAATTAATCCTATTTTTGAATAAAATATGGCACATCTATGAAAAAAACCGGGATTTATATCATGCTTCTATTTATGCTGAGTTGGCATTTTACTGCAGTAGCAGGAGAAGTTCATCTCATAGCCCGGGGACCTCATCAAGTTGTTGTGGGGCAAGAGTTTCAAATTATTTATGACGTCAATGCAAATGCTTCTGACTTTACACCGCCTAACTTTCAGGGGTTGCAAGTTCTTTCAGGACCAAACACTTCGACAAGTTCCAGCTTTCAGATTATTAACGGACAAACCAGCCAGTCTTACGATGTTTCCTATACCTACATTGTAATGGCCGAGAAACCCGGGACCATTCATATTGGGGTTGCTACCATTACCTTTAAAGGGCAAAAATATTTATCCAACAACCTTCAGATCAATGTAGTAAAAGGAAGCGCCAAAGCACAGACTTCGAACCCAAACATGGGCTCATCAGGGATGTCTGGTTCGCGGAGTCAACCTCAGGCAACTGAAAATGTTGGAACGGTCAGTAGCAAAGATGTTTTTATCAGGGCTTCCATTAATAATTCGCATCCCTACATTGGCCAACAGGTCGTAGTGACTTACAAGATCTACACGCGTGTACCGGTTTCCAATCTTGCCATTGATAAAGTTGCATCTTTTAAAGGGCTCTGGTCTCAGGATCTTTTGAGTAAAAACACCACGCTTAAACAGCAAAATAAAATGATTAACGGCAAACAATATGTTGTTGCCGTTATAAGAAAGTTGGCTTTGATCCCGCAGCAAACAGGAAAACTGACCATTGATCCGTTGCAGTTACAGTGTACTGTTCAGATGAGAATTCAGAGAAAGCGTTCCGGTGGAAATGATCCGTTTCAGGATTTTTTCAACGACCCGTTCTTTAATCAAAACGTCAAAAACATAAACAAAACGCTTGTTTCAGATCCAGTTGTTTTGCATGTGAAACCACTTCCCCAAAAGGGGCAGCCTGCTGATTTTTCCGGCGCCGTTGGTGATTACCGTATGGAAACCAGTGTAGACAAACCAAACCTAAGTACAAATGATGCTCTTACGCTGAAGGTCACCATTACAGGGAAAGGCAACCTTGAACTTCTTGCAGCACCGAAAGTGAACTTCCCTACAGATTTTGAAACTTACGACCCCAAGGTGGTTCCGAATATTATCAAAACCAATGACGGAATTTCGGGAAGTATGGAATTCGACTATCTCGCCATTCCCAGAAATCCAGGAGAAGTGATGATCAAACCCATTACGTTTTCTTATTTCAATCCTGCGGGCAAAAAATATCATACAGAACATTCCGATACCATCAAACTTAAAGTCTTTCAGGGAAAAGGGAACAGCGGAGTAGTTTATACAGGCAATGCCCAGGAAGACATCAGATTCCTTGGAAAAGACATTCATCACATCGAAAGCGGTCCGTATGATTTCATAAAAGCCAGCGATTATTTGTTTGGGTCAACATTATTTTATGTGATTCTGGGTGCTATAATACTATTGCTCATCCTGACCATTATCTTTTGGAAAATGAAGGAAAAGAGAAAATCCAACATCTCTTTACTCAAAAACAGAAAAGCCAATAAAGTAGCACGAAACCGCTTGATGAAAGCACAGAAATTAAAGAAAGGGGGCGACGATAAAGCGTTCTATGACGAAATTGCAATTGCTTTGTGGGGCTATATTATCGACAAGTTTAACCTGAAACAGTCTGATCTGTCCATGGATTCGGTGAAAGAAAAACTGGAAGAGAAAAAAGTCTCTGAAGATACCATTTCAGGATTCATTTCCACGCTGAACAGTATTGAATTTGCCCGGTTCGCACCCGGCAACACCAAAGATAAAATGGAAAACATTTATTCTGAAGCCATGGATGCGATCATGCAGGCTGAAAAGTCGTTAAAATAAATAGGAAAGAATAATTTGACGTTATGCAAATTGTGAGAAAATGAAAAAGTATTTAAAATATATCATCCTTCTGATTTTTGGCGGTCTGGCATTGAACCTTTCTGCTTCAAATCTGGATTCTTTGATGACCAAAGCAAACAATGCTTACGATCATCAGCAGTATGATGCTGCACTGGCTTTGTACAGTCAAATCACCAAAGAAGGATATGTTTCTCCAAAACTTTACTATAATCTTGGCAATACCTATTTCAGAAAGAAAAATATTCCTGAGGCCATTCTTTATTACGAAAAAGCAAAAAAACTTGATCCTAACAACAACGAAAATATCCAATACAATTTGGGAATTGCCAACAGTATGATAGTGGATAAAATTGAACCTGTTCCCGAATTCTTCCTGAAAAGATGGTGGAATTATTTCTACAATTTGTTTGGACCAGATACATGGACGACACTCTTCATTTTATCTTTTACGGTTTTGATCTTTTTTGCAGGTATTTTCATTTTGTCGCACGAACGGCATACCCGCAAATGGTCGTTCTTTTTTGGATTCATTTTTCTCCTGACCAGCATTACCAGCCTGGGACTGGCATCACAAAGAACCTATTATTCCGAAAACCATAATGAAGCTATTGTGTTTACACCTTCTGTTACGGTAAAAAGTTCACCTTCACCAAGTAGTGTAGATCTTTTTGTGCTTCATTCAGGAACCAAAGTTCAGATCAGGGACCATGTGGACGGCTGGATTAAGATTAAAATCCGCAACGGAAGCATCGGCTGGCTTCCGGAAGCTTCTTTGCAGAAAATCTGATTTGACTTTTCAGAAACGAACTTTCCACCTTTTATTGTCTTCAAAAATTTAATTTAAGCACAAACTCAAAATTGCTTAAATTTAATGCCGTATGCTGGAGTAGCAGTTCATTGTTTCCAAGCAACGTGAAGATGGTAGCATGAGATTGAAAAACAATTCCATACAGCTCCTGATGGTTCTTGCATTGTTCAGTTTTTTTAGCTGGCAATGTCTGAAATCCACCCGTCCCGGAATACCTGAGTCCGTCCGCAAAACCATCGTATCTTCAGACATTAACGGTCCGGAATTCATGAAGGCCATTATTCACTATAGCATTCCGGAAGATTCAAACAAGCTAAAAGCTCTTTACTGGCTCATTGCAAATATGGATGGGAACTACACAGTGCAATACAGTGTCCAAGATTCATTAGGACATCAATATCATTTTCCACCGGCAAAATACAAGAATTATAATGCACTGGAGGATAATTGGGATTCTGTTGAAAATGTGGTGGGAACGCTTTCTTGCCGTGCCGACAGCTTCTGGGTGGATAAAAATCAGTTGAGCGCCGCATTTCTCATCCAAAATGTTGATGAGGCATACAAAGCTTATACAACTAATCCCCGGAGCAAATCTTATGACTTCGCACAATTTTGTCGTTGGATTCTACCCTATCGTTGTGCCAACGAAACCGTAGAACCGTTTAGAAAACATTTAATTGATGAGTATGGTTCTGAAATGAAAAACAGTCATGATCTGCATATCATCGATATTGCCCTACTGTTGAATAAACTTATAAATCAGAAAATCCATTACAAAGACAGCTACAACAAAGAAGTCAATGTGCAGACCATCTCACAACTCGAACATTCAGGTTACGGAAACTTCTACGATATCAATATTTATAAGATCAAGGTACTGAGAAGCTTTGGAATTGCAGCCAGTCTCGACTACATCCCTTTCCTGGCTGATACTTCTTTCGGTTATGCCTGGACAACTGTTCTTCTACCCGACAATTCCGAACTCCGGCTTGAGTTTCCTACAAAAGTCAAAAAACTAGATAATCCTGGCCGTGTGGCCAAAGTTTACCGCCGAACTTATGAAAAGATTAAAACAAGTTTGTTTGCCCAGAAAGACATCCACGAGACAACACCGCCGTTTCTCGGCGACTATTATTATCTGGATATAACCAACGAATTATCGTCCGAAACTGTAAGCATAAGCTGTAACAAAAAAACTGATTATGCATATCTTGCCGTTTTCAACGATGGCGACTGGCATCCGATCAGCTGGGGAATTCCATCAAAAGATTCCATCGTAACCTTTCAACGGATGGGAACCAATATTGTGTATTTGCCGGTACGGCTTGAAAAACACCGACTTTTCTGGGTCAGTGCCCCCTTTATTTTGGGTAAACAGGGCATACAGCATTCACTGATCCCGGACTTTTCTTCAAAACAAAATGTATTACTCAAAAGTACAGGCCCCTATCAAAAATTAGTTCAAGGAATATCATACACTTTATATGTCTGGGAAGGCAACTGGACTCCCTTGTTTTCATTCATCGGAAGCAAAAAAGGGATCAGTGCACAATTGCCGGATAATGGCCTTTTCCTTCTGACTGACAACGAGCTTCCCCTTCAGGAAAGAATATTTGTGGTCGGTTCCAAAGGAAATCAGGTCTTTTACTGATAAGGTGAAAAACCTATTCTCCGGATTGAGATACTCTCAAAAGTTATGTCTAAGAATGGTTATTACGGTTCAGTATAAAACATTCTAGTCTATCTTTGTCCTTTAAAGTTGAACTATGATCCCAGGGAAAAAAGATTTTACATCCACCGATTTTTTCTTTAATGAAACTTCTTTCAGCAAACTTATCAGGAAACGGATTTATCATGTATTGCTGGTAACCAGTGTTTATGATGCCTTTGTTTTGGAAGAAGACGGTAGGATTGAAGAGCAGATTTTTAACGAATACATGACTCTGAACCTTCGCTATCCACCCCGAATCATCAAAACTACTTCGCAAAAAGAAGCTTTGAAAATACTGAAAGAAGAGTCCATCGATCTGGTTATTTCAATGCTTAGTTTTAACACTAAAGGCACTTTCAAACTGGCCAAGGATGTCAAAGCCGACTATCCCGACATTCCTTTTGTGGCATTGTCTCCTTTTTCAAGGGAAACACGGCTGAATATTGAAAGATTGGATTTAAGTTCCATTGATTATGTTTTCAGCTGGCTGGGAAACAACGATTTACTGATGGCCATTATCAAGTTGATAGAAGATAAAATGAATGTTGAACATGATGTAAGGGAGGTCGGTGTTCAGGCTATCATCCTTGTGGAAGACAATGTACGTTTTTACTCCAGCTACTTGCCTAACATTTATAAAATTTTATTCAAGCAGTCGCAGGCTTTTGTAACTGAAGGATTAAACGAGCATCAGAAAATGTTGCGTGCACGCGGACGTCCGAAAATCTTACTGGCCACCAACTATGAAGAAGGCGTATTTCTTTATAAAAAATATATGAAAAACCTGTTGGGGATTATTTCCGATATCAGTTATCCCCGGCGTGGCAAAAAGGATCTGGAAGCCGGAATCCGTTTATTCAAGCGGATTAAAAAGGAAAATCCTTTTCTTCCCATGCTGTTGCAATCTTCCGATCCTGACAACATTCAGAAAGCCAAAGCACTGGAAGTAGGATTCCTTGTGAAAAACTCCCCCAGTCTGACTTACGATTTACGTGAATTTATCAAGAACTATTTTGCTTTTGGTGATTTTGTGTTCAAAGACCCGAGAACCGGGGCGGAAGTTGGAAGGGCTCATAATTTGAAAGGCATGCAGGAAAATATCTTTCAAATACCCCAGGAATCGCTTCGGTATCATATAGAAAAAGAGCACTTCTCTAAATGGCTTCGTGCGAGGGCTCTTTTTTCGCTCGCGCAGATCTTCCAAAGTTTCACCGCTGATGATTTTGAAAACATTCGTGAAGTACGCTATTTCATTTTTAATGCCATCAGCAGTTTCAGGATTACCAAATCCCGCGGCGTAATCTCCCAGTTTGACCGCGAAACTTTCGACCAGTATTTTACCATTGCCCGTATTGGTGAAGGTTCCATCGGAGGAAAAGCAAGGGGACTTGCCTTCCTTGATTCCCTCATCAACCGGAACCAGCTTTACCGTCTGTATCCCTATGTGGATATTTCTATTCCCAAAACCGTGGTTCTGGGCACCGATGTTTTCGATGAGTTTATGGAGTCGAATAAGCTTTACCCCATTGCCCTGTCGGATAAGTACAGTGATAGTGATATTCTTCGGTTTTTTGCCGATGCAAGTTTGCCCGAAAATGTTCAGGAAGATCTGTTTACCATCACATCAAGGGTGAATAATCCTTTGGCAGTACGTTCATCAAGCTTATTAGAAGATTCTCATTATCAACCTTTTGCCGGGATCTACAATACTTACATGATCCCAACTGTTGAACAAGATCTGAACAAAAAAGCGGAAATGGTAAATTTGGCGGTCAAAAGCGTTTATGCTTCAGCTTTTTTTGCTGACAGCAAAGCCTATATGAAAGCAACTGCCAATGTGATTGATGAAGAGAAAATGGCAGTTGTGTTGCAGGAAGTCTGTGGAACGAGATATGAAAATTATTTCTATCCCACACTCTCCGGGGTGGCACGTTCGCTGGATTTCTATCCTATTCCTCCCGAGAAACCGGAAGACGGAACAGCCAGCATTGCTCTGGGTCTGGGGAAATATATTGTTGATGGCGGGGGGTCATCATTGCGCTTTTCTCCAAGATATCCGACCAAAATTATTCAAACGGCCACTCCCTTAACTACTTTACGGGACACGCAGAAATATTTCTATGCTCTGGATCTGTCGCCCGATAAGTTTACCCCAAACACCAATGACGGTGCAAACCTTGTAAAACTGAGCATAAAACGAGCCGAAAAAGATGGCTCCATTAAGAAAATCGCCAGCACTTACGACCTGCAAAACAACATTATTCGCGATGGCTACAATTACGAAGGTAAAAAGATCATAACCTTTTCTTCTATTCTCAAGCACAATACATTTCCATTAGCCGAAATCCTTCAAAAAATCCTTTATCTCGGTTCCAAGGAAATGGACAAACCTGTTGAGATGGAATTTGTCGTGGATTTAAATGTGAAAAAAAATCAAAAGATCACTTTCTATCTGTTGCAAATAAGGCCTATTGCCAGCAAAAGTGAGACGGTACACCTGAGCATGAAAAATATAGAAGAGAAAAACTGCATCATACTTTCCAATTCAGCTCTGGGCAACGGAATGATTGAAGACATTAAAGATGTGGTTTATGTCAGGCCACAAACTTTTAATGCATTAAGAAATCAGGAAACGGCAGCACTTATTGGTGAGATTAATAAGAAATTCGATGATGAAAATAAAAATTACATTCTTATTGGTCCCGGCCGGTGGGGTTCTACAGATCCTTCATTGGGGGTTCCGGTAAAATGGTCGCAAATTTCATCTGCAAGGTTAATTGTGGAATCCGGACTTAAAAATTACCGCATTGACCCAAGTCAGGGAACCCATTTTTTTCAGAACCTGACTTCATTCAGGGTAGGATATTTTACCGTAAATCCATACATGGAGGATGGGATATTTGACTTGAAGTTTCTGGACCGGCAACCTGCAGTTTTTGAAAACGAAATAATCCGGCATGTGCAGTTTCGCGAACCTTTGGTTATCAAGATTGACGGAAAGAAAAATCTGGGGATTGTGATAAAACCTAAATAAATTTCATGTTTGTAGCTGCTTGCAACCAATATTCTTTACATCGGTTTCCCGAGCTAAAGTTTTGGGGAACATCTTGTCCATTTACGAAAAAAGTGATCAGGTATTGACAAAAATTTCATCGTACAAATCTTTGCCATAGCTGGTCTGTAAAGGTGCTCCTACCATTAATTTAAACGTTCGTGTTCCGTCAACTTGCCGTTCTGCCCTCAGGAAAATAGTTTTAATCCTGTTTTCATGATAAAAATTATGAGCAAATTCATATAAATGAGTTACGAAAAAAATCTTTATCCGCATCTCTAACAAGGCACTAACAATCTGATTTGCAATTTCAGAACCTTCTCTTTCATTTGTGGCACCAAATGACTCATTAAACAGCAAAACAGAGTTTGGAGTGATATGGTTGATAATTTTGTCCATCCGGTTCAGTTCTTCATCTAATTTCCCGCTTTCCATATCTACATCTTCTTCCCTTTTAAAGTGTGTTAAAAGCGAATCGCAAATGTTGGCGCTAAAATGAATGGCCGGTACAAACATTCCGCTTTGCATCATTAATTGGGCCAGCCCTATGCTTCGCAAAAAAGTAGATTTTCCACCTTGATTTGCCCCGGTAACCATGAAAAAGTATTTGCCTTCTGCAGTAATGTCATTCCCTACAACATTATGATTTATGGTCAAGGCCAGGCATGCATCATATAATCCGCTGAAGTTGTGAATGCGCTTTCCGGTTTCTGTCGGCTCAGGGAAAGAAACCGGAGCTTGCAGCACAACCAATTGTTCATATAAGTTTTGGCAGCCCTGATAAAAGGCAAGCTCTGTTTTTAAATTAATAAAGAAACTGAGAATATGGTCATCAGATTGGGATAAAGAGTTTGCAACAAGGTTAATACCTTCATCTTTTAAATGGCTTAAAGCCCTTATTCCGCTCTCGTCACGATAGCTAATATAAAAATTATAGACATCCGACTCTGAATTTTTTTCAAAGAGTCGCTTCAACCATTTTCTATCGCTGTTATGAAGCCATGGAACAATATAATTAGAGATTAGATGCTGCAACCAATTCTGTTTTTCATACCTGATTTTACGTAGTTTGTAATTCTTCCCTTTATTCCCCTCCCCCAACTGTGCGCTAATCAAAACTCCGTTTTTAAATTTCAATGCTGCAAGATGATTTTGCATTTCTTCAAAATAGTCATCAGTAAGTTCCTGTTTGAGCATTTCAAAAAGATGTGTAAATCCTTCAGAATCAAAACTGCCAGAATGTTTAACAGCAATAGTTCGAAGTCTTTTGAGTTCTTCAATGAAAATATGCAGGACCCTTATGGAACGGCTCAAAATGGCATCGGGGTAATCACTAAATATACCGAGATAATTTTCTTTCTCTTTTTCAATTGCTTCAACAGCAATCTCATAAATTTTATCGATAATAATGGAGTTTTTCAGACAATCACGAAGAATTTGCTGCCGGTACCGGATGATGTCTGCATCATTATCAAGACCGGATAAAATAACCATTTTTACTACTTCATAAGTAAAGTCATCTTCCTTTGCCATAGCTGTCAGGAGCGTATTTAGTTCCAAATCCTGCATCATTGCATCGGCATTCCAAGGCAAATCCTGTCCGGGATTAAAATCTTCATTTCGATACAGTAGGTGAACTTTCATAATCTTAGACGTTCTATTATGTCATTGTATGTCAGCTTATACTTTTCAACGATGGATAATGCATAGGCAAGACCATTTGCAGGATTTCTTACAATTTTGAAAGTCCTGACTGCAGGATCTTCGGGGATCACAGTACTTATCATGCTAACAGTTTTTTCATTAAATGAAGCCAGTTCGTCAATAAAAGTCACCCAAACACCCAATAAATCCAGCTCAGCAATTCTTTCCATGATTTTCTTACTTAAAAAGACCTGGTCATAAAGTGTAGTTGAAGTAAATATTTCATTGATGATGATTAAGCTGTTCGTTGAGGCTCTCTCTAAAATATTATGAATTCTAAACAATTCATCATGCAACTTCCCTCGTAGATTTACAATATTTTCTTCCTTCTCAAAATGTGTAAGGATTTTATCACAATGGAAAAGCAGGGCTTTACTTCCGGGAACCGGACATCCAAGCCCTGTTAGATAATGCATTTGTCCGAAACTTTTAGCAAAAGTTGTTTTTCCCCCCTGATTAGGCCCGGAAACAATTATCATTCTTTCTTTTTTTCTAAGAAAAAAGTCGTTGACTACCGGACTTTTTTTCTCACTGAGCAGTTTGGATGCCAATGCCAGGTCAAAACCTCCTTGGTTATAGATTTCTTTACTTTCTTGAGAAATTTGAGGTAAACAGAACTTTAGTCCGATTTTTTTTAGGGGGGTGATGTAGTTTATATAGCTAATATAAAACTGTATCTCGCGGTCAAAAGTTACAATCGCCGGGTCGGCAAAATTGAGATTCAGCTTATAAAACAAGTGCATTTGAGAGAAAACATCAGGATATAGTTGAGACACGCCTACCAGTATCTGTGCTTCAACCTGGTTCAGATTAGACGACCAATTAATTTTTGCTTTGTGGTCTTTAACTTCTCCCTGTTTGAATTTTAAAAAAGTATTTTCTACCTCTGTAGAATAATTCTCTTCTGATTCATACTTACGAACGTGAACCTGAAGTCCCTTAATATGAATATCGTATTCTATTAAAGATAAGTAATCCATTATATCTGTAGCTACTCCAGACAAGGATATAAAAACCTCAGACTGGATGTAATCCTTCAGATATTTGCTAAACATCAACAAACCGCTGGATTTTAAATGGATGGGGGACAAATCCTTTGAAAGACCGGCTACCGCTTCGCAATATGAGTATACAATGTCCAGGAATAAACGTTCTTTCTGGTTATTATAAAATAACTTTTCAATTGCGGCCAACTCTTCACGCATCTTTTTCATTTTGGCAGCAAACGAATCCAGTACTTCCATTAGAACATCGCTTTCAAGGTCCTTCATTATTTCCTGGCGGTACACAATAGTTTTCCCGTCATTCAAATAAGCGTAATAGAATGGCTTCAAATCATATTCTTCTTTACCGGAAAGAATCGTATCAATAACCTGGTCAAGATTTAAATCGGAGAAAAATGTAAAATCCTCAGGTTTATTAGTTACGGTTTCAATAGTTTTACCTTGGTCGAACAAAATACTTCGGAAAGTCATACAAAGTCCTCCTGATTAATGATATCATTATTTGTCAGAATCGGGTGAATGGGAATGAGAAATATCTTTCTCTCCCTTTTTATACAGCAAAACATCTACTTTTTCTAAAGTAATCAAACATCCGTACAACATCTTTTCAAAAAATGAATTTAAAACTTCGTAAAAGACCATAATTTTATCTTCTTCATCAATTATTTCTATGGCAACAGGCTCTTTATCAGAAAGCTCCATAAATTTATATGAATGTAATATTGACCCCTTCCCAAATCCTTGAATTCCTTCTATGACTGTTGCACCGGCCAGTCCCTGTTTTTTTGCCCTATAAACTATCATCTCATAAAGTGTCCGGTATTTGAATATATCCGTCGAGTCAATAAAAATTCTAAGCAAAATATACTTGTCTTTAACTTCCATAAGATATAAACTTTTATATAATGATAAAACAGAGTCTAACAGTTTTAAATATTAGCACTAAAACACCAGCATCCCAATGACAAAAACCGTTATGAACAGGACCAGGATATATGTAACATAAGCACCAATTTTCCCATTCATCAAAACTAAAGCCACTTTCTCCCCTATATTATGAACTGTACGCGCGATGGCTTCTGAAGGTCCAATTAAAATATCTTCAACTACAATTCTTGCATGTGTTTTTGATTTTATTTCCCGCGTATGATAAAACCTGCTAAGAATATGCTCCAATATTTGGGAGTAGGCAGGAGCGCTAAAGAATTCTTTTTCTGCAAGTTTAATCCCGCCATTCCATGAAGCAACTTTTCTTACCTGTTTCTTATTTTTTATAAAAATTAAAGCCGGAATAATCATTAAAACGACCATAATGATTCCGATAAAGGTCGGGGAAATTACGCCGAAGATGGGATTTCCTGAAGCAAGAACAAGTGGTGCCGGAACTCCTAAAAACCCTGTCAGGAGCTGAGGAAAACCAATAAAAATGATGATAAGTGGCAATCCGATGCCGCCCAGTACAATGATAGATTCCAATCCTATTTCTGCAATATGCATCAACCGATTGGGAATGGGACGGCTTTTGCGGCCGTGGTCGTATCCAAGGGCGGTGTAACCAATTATTTTTACCATAGCAAAACTAATCAGTCCTATTGCAAGGGCTATAAGTATTCCGGACAGTGCAGTAAAAAAGGCAAGTGCAATGCTGGGAAAACGATAGGATTGAAACAAAGTTTCCAGGATCATCCATTCACCGGCAAAGCCAATCAACGGAGGAAAGGCGCTAAAAGAGAGTGCCGAAATAACAATACCAAAAGCAGGGATTCTGCCTACACCACTCCATACCCCCCTGGCCTCATCAATAGTATGAACATTATAAGCTTCTTTGGCGTGACCTATCGACATAAACAATAATGTTTTTGACAAAGTATGGGATATTACAATGATGATGGAAGCTGCCTGGGCAAATGAAGCCAAATAATGCAGATTTGCAATATTAAAACCCTCGGCAAGTGCATAAAAACCAATGGCCGTTAGTATCATCCCATTGTTTTCGACTGTTGAGTAGGCTGGCAATAATTTTATTTTATCTGCAGCAGCAGCCTGCAGGCCGCCCCAGAATGCAGAAAAAGCGCCAAGCAGGATTATAATAATGTCCCAGGTTTGATCCTGGGGCAACAAAGGAATAATTCTCTCAAGCCCATAGACCCCCATTAAGGTTAGCGGAGCGCTTAGCAAAGCGGCTGTATTATCAGGAATTTCACCGTATATGCCCCTCATCCAACCATGAAATGGAACAATGTCCATTTTTATGATAAAGCCTAACGATAAGAGTATCAGGATAAAAGTACTGCCGTGATGCAGGGCATCAAATGACAAGCTTCCTGTAGAAGAATATAATGCAGCAAACCCAATCAATAAACAAACGGTTGACAGTTCACCAAAAGCAAGAAAACGAAAAGAACGTTCGAAATGCTTCCCCGGGCTTTGCATCATTAAAAACGCAAAAATGGTCATGATTTCCCAACCTATAAGCATCGTAATTCCATCGTGTGCCGTTAAAATCAATAACATCCCAATCAGGGATAAGTTAAATCCAAGAGAAATTCTTTTTTGGGGATACAGATTTGAATAATCGATGGAAAATAATGCCAATGCCATCCAAGATAAAGAAGCAATAATAATGAAGATAGCAGATAAGTGATCTATGGACAGGCTAAGTTCAATATTATTCAATAAAGAAAATTTCCAAATAATTAGAGTATGGGTCAATGCATAGCAACCTGTCAGAAACGCGCTTAAGGAACCACCAAAGCCAAAAATATAGCTCGCCTTTTTTTTTGAAGAAAAGACAGCGCCTGATGCATACAAAATTAATGCGATACTAAATAAGAATTTCATGACTGTTTTCTTTTGATTTTAGCTACATTCAGTAAGAGCCCTAAAATTTGAGAGGGAGTTGGAATTCCTGTTAATTCCGCAATATGATTCGGTAGCTCAGGAAATTCAACACGATCCGGACGGTCGGGATAATCATTAATAGTTATTATATAAAAAGGTCTTGGCAGCTGTGCTATTGTTTCTATCAGAGGGTCAATCATCAATTTAACAGGTTGTCCCAATACAAGTAGAACATCTGCATGTCGCGGGGAATCTGTCAGATAAATACCAAAACGATGAATATTATATTGCGGGGCTTCAAGGGCACTGATCTCAAAATTCAGGGCGTTACTGCTCCCGACATCTATTATATATACAAATAAGGAACGATTGAATATGCCTGTCGCAGTAAAACGTAATTTTACAGAAGAAAGATATTCTTTCTGTTCAGTCAGTTTTCTTTTTAATCCAAATAAAGGCCACCATCGTATCATATTGTCAATTATTATAAATTAAACCTTTGTCGTTATTAACAAATCATCTATTTTAGCATGCAGCATCGGCAAAGTGTACCCCGAAGGAATCGACCACAAAAGGAAAATCAGTAAATATTTGTCCTTCGAGGACATGCGAAATAGCATACATCCCGGGATAAGACGGGGTAAAAATATCGACGTGCTGCACTCTTCCATCATTAACCTCCACATAATATCCGAGGGCCCCGCTCGGGGAATTTACTACTGCATAACCAGTTCCTCCGATCTTTGTAAATTGAACATCATCTTCCTGATCATCATACCAGGAATCGCTTGCGCGTAAATGATTAATCAGATATTGACATGAGTTTGCGATTTCTTCAGCCCTGATTTCCATTCTTGCCAGCGCATCCCCTTCATTCTGAGTGATCACAGGAAGGCTTATCAAATGCTCCGTGGTACTATTCAGATCATCTTTTATCCCGCAAGCACGTAAGGACGGGCCCGTTAAACCTATCTCTTCAGCCTGAGCAGAAGTTATGGCTCCTGCCGAATGCAGACGGTCCAAATAATTATAATTGGTCAGGCTGTGTTTATATAATTTTGTAAATCGTTCCGCCAACTCCCGGTAACCCATTGCAATCTTTTGAATATCTGAAATAGCCGGTGTGTGATTTAGTTTGCCAATGTTGTTGATCCCCATCAGATAACGGGATCCGGCAAGGCTTTCATTTAACCGGAGTGCGTCTTCAAAAAGTGCGCTTACATGAGCGGCCAATACTTTTTGTGCAGCGGAGGAAGCCAGTTTATAAATGAGGTGTAAATGATTGTAAATACGCTCTGACTCTATAAAAAGCGTACGCCAGTTTTTAGTAAGCAGCGAAGGGTTTATCCCCTGAGCCATTTCAACGGCCCTGCTAAAAGCAATTGAATGGGATACAGCAAAATTACTGCATACTCTTTCTGCCATCACCAGTGCTGTTTCTGGCGATTTATGTTGCATGGCTTTTCCCATTTCCCTTTGTTTCCAACTGATATCAATTGTGGCACGTAAAATCTTTTCACCATAAGTGTATAAATGGAAACAACCGGCTTCCCGAATACCGGATGTAACCGGACCATAGCGAAACCGAAATACTCCGGGGCCACTCATCGGCATATCGTTGATTTTAAACGGGTGTTGCTTTAAGATCGAATAGTTGCTATACATTTTTTCCGGGCTATTCCCGTCAGCCTTAACCAGGGAAGGTCGTCCATTGTCCAGAATAAAAAGCTGTTCGCCTTCGTCGGTTGCTATAATGCCTATCAATAGTTTCATGGTTACAAAAGATTTTTTAACAACAATTCGACATAAGGAATAAACAGTATCACAAGGAAGGATAAAACCAGATTGACAATGGCAATCCACGATTCTATGTGCGGTCGTTCTCTTTTGATATTTTCATTGCCCGTAAAGATCATTTTACCAGTCTGGAAATTAACAGCAATGAATGCAATGGCAAGGAACAATATTACAACCAGGGCTATTAACCATCCGTATTGTGCAATAAGCACCGAAAAGATAAACAGTTCCCCAACGAAAATGGCAAAAGGCGGTGCTCCGGTAACAGCCATGGCCGCGATAAAAAGCGTGGAGCCAGCACGTGGCAACCGTTGCATCAGTCCGTTTACTTTTCGGATATCAGTGGTGTGATAACGTGACAACACATCTCCGGTAAGGAAAAAGACACCGGACTTTGCTAATCCATGCGAAATAATAATAATCACTGCGCCAAGCAATCCATACCCGCCCAATGAAAAGCCAATCAAAATCATGCCCATATTTTCCATGCTTGAGTAAGCGAACATTCTTTTGTAATTGATTTGCACGGTCATCATCAATGATGCTGTTACCACCGTAAGAATACCCAGTATTAAGGCAAATAATTTTATCGTAACGGCAGGGTAAATCTGTATGAGCCTTGCAATAGCATATAAAGCTACGGGCAGTAAAACTCCCGAAAAAATTGCGCTTACCGGAGCAGGTGCTTTGCCATGTACATCAGGCAGCCAGGTGTGCATGGGAAAGATGCCTGCTTTAGTTCCGAAACCGACGATCCCCAGTAAAATGCCGATCAGAAATACCCGGTTATCCGGATGGGATAACAATAACTTATGAATACTCAACGTGCCTGCCGAACCGTAGATAAAAGTTATGGCTATAAGAGAGATAACCAGGCCGGTTGAAACGATGATCACATATCGCCATGCCGATTCCACCGTTACCTGGTTGTTTTGTGTAGCGATCAATAAAGCGCTGCTTACCGTGGTAGCTTCTATGCCTACCCATGTTAACCCTAAATTATCTACGCTCACGGAAAAAAACATGGTGGCAACAAAAACATTTAATAAAAAATAATACAACCGGTGTTGAAATAAAAGATTGCCGAGATGTTTGAGATAAGGTAATGAATACAGGACAGTACTTAAATATACCATCGCGATAGTCAATATTAACAATTTGGATAGTCCGTCTATATATAAATAACCATCAATACAATCAGGTTGAAAGAGGAGATATACAGCCGAAACCAAAGAAAGTACCGAAGCCATGACAGACATGGTTTTATCAATAAAACGAACCGGTAAAATGCATAATACAGCCCCGAAGAGACTAAAAAATATCGGAAGTAAATAAATGATATGTTGATTCATAACCTGTATGTTTAGCTATCCACGTAATTCTGATTCTGCCGTATCCCCTTCCTGGAGAATAGCGCTCTCTCTTACCCGTATAATGAGGCTGGACACGACAACCAATCCCAGAAGATCCAATATAACACCCGCTTCAACAATAAATGGCAACCCGCCAAAAACCCATCCCGAAAGCATAACAACAGCATTCTCCATTACTAAAAATCCAATCATCTGGATATAGGCATGTTTGTGTGAGATGATAAGCAGTGAGGCCTGCAGAAACAGGGCAAAAGGCACGGAACCCGATCTGACCTTCAATACCGAGTATAAACTATTTTGATAAATAAAATAGCCGATGGCAATCAGAACAAGAGACAGTAAAATAGATCCTCCCACACCCAGCAACGGCTTATCTTCCCGCACCCGCCATGGTTTTTCATACAGGCGGTGTAAAGCTTTGTTCATAACAACAGGAATAGTTATCCCGCGGACAACAATGGTAAGTCCTGCCAAAATAAACAGCATATATTCTTCCTGTGGCCGTCTCAGCCCCAGCAATACCAAAAAGAGGGCTATAATGAAAGAAGAAGAAGCAAATAAAAAGATTATTCTCTGTACATTTATTTCCCATTGCATGAGTAAAGTAAACACGATAAGCAGAAAGCCTAATACCTCAAATACCTGATTCATAATCATTTTATTATAAAATAAGCCAAGCTTGCAAGGAATGCCAATGCAAAAGCCACAGCGAGAAAATCAAAATTTTTATATAATCGAAACTTGGAAACCGTAGTATTCAAAAGAGCAAATATCATGATCAGTCCCAACAATTTTAACAAATGAATACCCATGTAAACAATGATACTCAAAAACCCACTATTTTCCATGGGTACGCCAAAAGGAATAAGATAAACATTGAGAAACACGCTCATCAAAATAAAAGTCTTCATGTAAGATGCCAACTTATACATTGCCAGGTCTTTTCCGGTATATTCAAAAGGCATAGCCTGGTCTATCATCCCCAACTCACCATTTGTATGCGATTCTATGGGCAGCTGGCCCGTTTCCACGATGAGTATCATAAAAAACGCCACGGTCACGAATCCATGTACCAGTGAATAAAACCATTGGGGAGAACTTCTAAGAACATTGTTGATAACAAACGGGTTATTGGTATTGGACATGACACCCAACATAATGAATATGAGTACCATGATAGGTTCTGTGAATACTGCCAGACTTGCTGAACGCGATGTCCCGAGGTGAGCGTAATTGCTGCGGCTGTCGATAGCAGAAAACTTTTTGATGGCTGCCGCTGCGCCAAAAAACAGTCCCCCGCCTATAAAATCGGCACTCGGTGCAAAAGGTAAAGGAAAAGCAGTGATTATCGGCAGAATCATCGCCAGAAATGCGTAAAACATTACAATTACATAAGGACCCAACCGAAAAACAGGAGAGGAGATTTGTGGTACCAGACTTTCTTTGTGGAAAAGTTTGGCGAGATCGAAATAGAGTTGAAAAACAGAGGGGCCCTGTTTAGATTCTATACGCTCTTCAAGAGATAGCTGCACCCCAACGATCAACGGAGCAGCCAGGAGCACATATACTATTTCAATAAGACTATATAAATATAACATGGCATATACTTAAAATAGATTAATTGCAATCATTATTTAAGTAGGAGCCATTGGTTGTGAAATACAACTTTTAAGCGAGTTCCACCGCTACGTCCTTGTAATATTGTACAAATGTAAGTAAAAAATTATTTAACAGTTATAGGAAACCGACACAATTTATTAAAAGAACTTAAATGTACCCTAATCACATTATCAGGATGTTTTTATCTTTTCTCACGGGTTGGACCACAATAAAAACTTACCTTGCTGATCAGGCAGTTCGGAAACGGAAGTATTCAAAGAATCTGTGCAATAGCGTAGGCCAGCTCATGAAAGGAAGCGAATTTTAGCCGGAATTATTTAAGCCTGAAGCTTAGGTAGGAAAAATAGAATTAAGGATCGTAATAATAGTTTTCTCATTATTGCGTTGTTTTTTAAAGACATTGAAAATAGAAATTACTATCTTTAGTTTCTGGAATAAAGGTCGTATGAGACATACTTTTTACTTCATCATTATTTTCGTTGGTATTTTTCTTTCTTCCTGCCAAAATCATCAGGGAAAGGTAGTTACTAGAAAAATACAGTATGATGTTTCAATTAAAAGCCCCAACTCCAATTACGATTGGTGGATTCAAAATATTTCAGGACCACAGCGCGAATATCTGGTGAAAATGATTCTACGTGGCGCTTTGGACGGCAAATATCAGGCTTTTGATTATTTCTACAAACCCATCAGTAAAGAAAAGGTAGCACAAATTCTTTATGACACAGTTCATAAAGAAATCAGGGGAAAGAACCCGCCTTACGAATTGAAAGACACTCTGATTATCAACACAATTTCCTGGGAAAATATTGAAAAACTTCGATTTATGGAAGAGTGGGTTGTCAATCAAGGAAATTTATCATTCCGGAAAAAAGTTGTGGGCATTGCGCCTGTTGCCAGGATAACAGATGAATCTGGAAACACAAGGTGGCAACCGCTTTTCTGGATTTTCCCAGATAAAAATTATTTGAAGAGGATGAAACAAAATTCAGAGTTTACCCCATAATTTTTTGATTGATTAATAACATCTCTTTGTGAACAAAATCAAAAAGCGCCATAACTTTTGCCTATCGAAAGTCATAAATTTGTGATTAATGATCAGGATTAAAAATTTCATTCGACAAACGTCTATCCTTCTTTTCTTCCTGCTGGCAATGTTACCGGCATCTGGCCAGTCCATCTACCGCCTTACCAAAGAATACATCCATAGATACAAAGGCATCGCTATAAAGGAGATGAAATTGTACAAGATTCCCGCATCCATTACTTTGGCTCAGGCTATTTTAGAGTCCGGGAGCGGAGAAGGTAGGCTGGCTCGCAGAGCAAACAACCATTTTGGTATCAAATGCCATAACGGCTGGACCGGCAAAAGCATCAGGATGACAGACGACGTGCGGCACGAATGCTTTCGAAAATATAAAAATCCTGAAGCATCTTTTAAAGATCATTCGAAGTTCCTGAGAAAAGGCGAACGCTATGCTTTCCTGTTTAAATATCCCATAACGGATTACAAAAAGTGGGCTTATGGTCTTAAAAGAGCTGGCTACGCGACGAATCCCCGATATCCGCAGCTTCTTATCAGCCTTATCGAACGGTATAAATTGTATCAATATGATAGGGAAGCACCTGTAAAACACAGAAGGGGCAAAAGATATTCTGGACCTTACATCGAACCTCTCCCTGCCCGTTTTGCCTTGGGAGGAACCAATGTAAACCACCGGCCTTTTTACATCAACAACGGAAAAAAACTAATCATTGTGAGATCAGGAGATACCTTCAAACGGCTTGCTTCCGATTTTGAAATTGGTAAGGGAAAGTTGATGAGATATAATGATGTCAACAGGAAATTTATTCTTCACCCGGGTGATATTATCTATCTCCAGAAAAAAGCCGGACGTTCTGAACGAATGTACCCGTACCACATTGTAAAGCCGGGAGAAACCTTATGGGAAATTTCTCAATTATATGGAATTAAGCTCAGCAAATTAAGATCCAGAAACAACCTGCCAAAGAAATATCAGCCGCCGGTCGGAACTCACTTGAGACTGCGATAACCCAGAAGCCTTCATTTTCGCATTATTTAAGAAATGGAAGCCGGAAATTTCCTTAATTTTACCCATTAAATTCATAAAAAGATCTGTTATGTTTCATAAAACCATTTATACCGATAGAAGAAATCGGCTAAAAAAAGAACTTGGTTCAGGGATTGCCCTGTTCCCAGGCAATGTTGATGCAGCTTTTAATTACCCTTCTAACCAGTATCACTTCAGACAGGACAGTAATTTTCTTTACTTTTTTGGGCTGGATATTCCCGGATTTACAGGCTTAATAGATGTCGACAACAATCAGGAAATCATTTTTGGAAATGATGTTGATATCGATGACATCATCTGGATGGGAAAACAACCGCTGGTAAAAGATTTGGCTGCTGAAGCAGGTATTGAAAATACGGCTCCCTATAATGAACTTGCAAAGTTTATCAAAAAAGCGCTGGATCAAGGCCGGAAAGTCCACTTTGTGCCGCCCTACCGTGGAGAAACTACCATTGAAATTGCTAATCTTCTGGACATTCCAACCGGTGCTGTAAAGCAAAATGCTTCCACGGAACTGATAAAAGCTATCGTTAAACTCAGGGAAATTAAAGATGAACATGAAATCGCTGAGATTGAAAAAGCCATGCTTACTGCTTATTATATGCATACCACTTCCATGAAGATGGCGCAGCCAGGCATCAAAGAGCAGGACATTGCCGGCACCATCGAAGGTATTTCACTGGCCATGGGAGGCCCGGTTTCATTTCCTGTTATTTTGAGTGTGAACGGACAAACCCTGCACAATCACGTTCATACTAATATTCTTGATAAAGGTCGTATGATGGTGACTGATGCCGGTTCGGAAACCGCTTTGCATTATGCAAGCGACATTACCCGGACAGTTCCCGTTGGCGGTAAATTTGATTCCCGTCAGGCAGAAATTTATCAAATCGTGTTGGAGGCAAACATGAATGCTATTGATGCTATCAAACCAGGGGTTCCTTATAAAGATGTTCATTTTTTAGCTTGCCGGACGATTGTAAATGGTTTGAAGAATCTTGGAATCATGACTGGCGATACTGAAGAAGCTGTTCAAGCCGGAGCTCATACGCTTTTCCTGCCTCACGGACTGGGTCACATGATGGGTTTGGACGTTCACGATATGGAAGGACTGGGAGAAGATTTTGTGGGTTATGATAGCACGGTAAAACGCTCTGATGAGTTTGGAACAGCTTACCTAAGGTTAGCCAAAGCTTTGAAACCGGGTTTTGTTTTGACTGATGAACCTGGCATCTATTTTATTCCCGACCTAATCGATAAATTCAAATCAGAAGGAAAATTCAAAGAATTTGTAAATTATTCCAAACTGGAATCTTACAGAACTTTTGGAGGAATCCGTATTGAGGACGATATTCTTGTTACTAACAACGGCTGCCGCGTTCTTGGGAAACCAATTCCAAAATCCATCGCTGACGTGGAAAAAACCATGGCAGAACCCAGGGAATGGTTGAAAAGAGAAGGATTTATATAATTCATACGTAAAGTTTAAGAAAAAGGCGGATTATGAGTCCGCCTTTTTCTTTACCTAAAAACCCCTAATCTTAAACAGCACTTAATTAGCCTTTAAATGCTAACTTTTTTGACTTGTATTTTGTAATAATTCCTGTCACACTATATTTTCCCGGGCCATAAACCAGCAAAGCAAACAGCATAATAATATAATAAAGGGGGATTTCAAAACCATTGTTACCTGCCTGAAATCCATGAGAGATGTGAACTGTAAAAATTGCAACAAGCATATCCACAATCAACGGAACGGCAATGACACGTGTACCCCAACCGAAAAATAATAAAAACACACCAATTATTTCGGAAGAAACAGCCAAATAAGCATTTAGTTCAGGAAACGGAATACCTATTGATCCAAACCAGGTAATAACAGCAGGCATGTTGCCCAATTTCATCATGGCCGGACCCCAGAACCCGTAAGCAAGTACAAGACGCATAAACAAAAGCAGAAGGTCCTCCAGGTTTCTCAGCTTTTGATTTACGACTTTAAAAGTTTCTGACATTTGAGATTTCATTTTTTTTGTTCTTTTTAGTGATTACTTTTTAGTATAATAGTCGCAGCAAAAGGAGTTTCCTTACACATTTCGGTATCTAAACTTGGAGATATTGAAACACAAGGAAAAGAGTTTTCTGCGTTATTAAAGAACCCTGGAGTTTATTTCACAAACGTTCAAGTATTTTTTCGGCTACCCGGAAAGAATTTGCATAGATGGTCCACGTGTAAGGCACACTTCCGCCTGTTGGCAGGAAAGAACCATCGGTAACATAAAGATTCTCAACTCCATGGGCTTTACAATTACTATCAAGGACAGATGTGCGAGGATCGTTACCAAAACGGCAACCTCCGGCCTGAAGATTGGTAGGTGGGTCTCCATTAATACTAGAGCTTACATTATGAGCTCCCAATTGCTTGAGCACGTTTTCTGCTTTTTGAGCAAGATAATTTCCCACCTTAATATCCTGAGGATGATTTTCGATACGAAGTTTTGAAACCGGAATACTCCACCGGTCTTTGACTAACGGATCAATTTCTACGAAACAATTATCGTTAGGAAGCCAATCGTTAAAGACTTCAAAGTTCAATTTTCGTAGTTTAGTAAAGTACCGGAAAAGTTTCTTTTTGTAGGAAGAACCATAGATGAAATTACCTTGCTCATCCCACTGTTGCCGATATGCTTTCCCAATTCCATTGGCATGCTCGAAAAGAAAGTCAAAACCGCCGCCTTTGGCTTTTCCCCCAAAAGATTCGTCATCTATTTCGTACCATTGCTGAATAGTCCGGTTTACAAAAACTCCCAACGTTAACACCTTATTAAATTCCTGCTCAGAAAAGTCTTCTGCGTAAAAATCTCCTGAGCCCACGCCACCACCTGAAAATATCAGGTTTTTCCCAACCTGCTGATGATTGTTGGCCAGTCCATTTGCAAAATCTTTGTTTTTGCTTAAAAGCAAAAGACGTGATGTTTCTATCGCCTGTGCAGCTACAACAAAAATATTCGCTTCGACGCTATAGGTTTTTTTCTCAGGATCATGAAAACGGGCTTTTATTACCTTTCCTTTGCCATTGGTTTCCAAATGAAAAACTTTGGAATAGGCCTTTACTTCACAATTTCCAGTAGCAATTGCCTCGTTAATCAAAGCCACTCTTGAACTTCCTTTTGCATCTGAGGAACAACCATAACTTCCACAAAAATTCGAGTAAAAACAAGCATTTCGCTGTTCTTTTTTCCTGGAAAGAATCCCCCTGGGAGTTGGGAACACCTGATATCTTAATTGGCCACAGACATTATCAATCCACTGTGAAACAACATTTTCTGCCAATGGCGGATAAGGGAAATCAGCTGTTGAACGCGGTTCAAGGTGTTTGTGCCATACTACCTTGCCAGAAACTCCAACGACTTCTTCCACTTTCCGGTAATACGGTTCCAGATCATCATAAGAAATGGGCCAATCGGCAATATTGGCTCCTTTGACGTGACCATAAGCAGAAAGAAGCCTAAAATCATTGGGTTTGAGCCGGAGAAAATAGGCGCTCATAAAATTTGAAGATCCACCAACGCAGTTACCATTCCAAAAATTGATACCGCCATGGGTATTGGCTTCATCCTTATAACTACCATCATCCTGTTTCTGTTCTATAACCTGTGGCTCATCCAACAGTCTCGGCGTATAAACACTTCTCCTGCTGCTGACAATCTCGTCTTTATTGAAATCCGATGTCGTTATCCAGGGCCCTTTTTCCAGTATAACGACAGAATACCCGGCCTTGGACAACTCATAGGCTACCGGCCCGGCTCCTGCCCCGCTCCCAATGATACATATATCGTATTTTTTCATTTTCTGATTAATTAAATTTATGTTCCCAAAGCTTAAGGCTTCGTAAACAAGAAAAGCAGGCCATACAATGGATTTAACTAAACCAAGCACTCCAATCCAAAAACTGGTGGCTGTTGAAATAAACTACCCCGAGGCAGAGCCATCGAGGTAAATGAACTACCCCCGCCGCAGAGCAGCGAGGTTATCAAAAGGAGATTATTAATCGCCCCAAGGGGCGGGGAATTAATCCCTTGTCCGCCTCAGGCGGATTAAAAGGAGTTTGCTTTGCAA
>VAPK010395433.1_pt1 | contig 28926 bp, 22 predicted proteins | sample 3395031 | NCBI WGS metagenome assembly VAPK01 (sample SAMN08290443, study PRJNA428436) | hydrothermal vent metagenome | isolation source: Deep-sea hydrothermal vent chimney 1 | place: Pacific Ocean: Juan De Fuca Ridge
AAAGTACTGCCACCAACAAAAATCAGATCCGTATCTTTGGCTTCCTGCAATGCAACTTTAAAAGCCTCTTTAACCGAGTTAAATTCCATTCCTATCAGCTCAAAACCTAATGCTTTTTCCTTCAATTCTTTTACGTTTAAACCTCTGATAATACTTGGTTTACAAAAATAATAGATTGCACTTTGGGGAAACAAGGGCAGAATCAAATCCAAATTTTTATCATTCACCATACCCAATACAATATGAAGATTCTTATAAGATTCTCTTTTTAGTTGCTTTATGATAAGTGTCAATCCTTCTTTATTATGAGCTGTGTCACAAATAACTTTCGGGTGCATACCCAATATTTGCCATCGACCTTTTAAACCAGTGTTTTTAACCACACTTTGCAAACCTTTTATAAGATTATTTTTAGGAACAGGAAAAGAATACTTTGAAAGTAACTCTATGGTTTGCACTGCTGTTTTTAAATTCTCTTTTTGATAATCTCCTAATAGATCGGTATCATAAACTTTAGTAATCAACTCATTAGCTCTAAATAATTTAGTATGGTTTACTTTCGCTATGTCTTCAAAAACCGGTAGCGTTTCTTCATTGGTTTCACCCAGCACAACCGGCACATTGTATTTGATAATTCCGGCTTTTTCAAATGCAATTTCAGCTAAGCTATTACCTAGAAATTGGGTATGATCATAACCTATATTAGTGATAACAGATACTAAAGGGGTAATTATATTTGTTGAATCTAATCTACCTCCCAGCCCAACTTCTACAATTGCAATATCTACTTTTTGATTGGCAAAATAGGCAAAGGCCAAGCCAACTGTCATTTCGAAAAAAGACAGACCTTGTTGCTCTAAAAAATTATGATTCTTATCTATAAATTCTACGACCTCATTTTGAGAAATAGGTTCACCATTGATCCTAATCCTTTCCCGAAAATCTTTTAAATGTGGCGATGTATACAATCCTACCTTATACCCGGCTTCCTGAAGAACCGAAGCTATTAAATGACTGGTAGAACCCTTTCCATTGGTTCCTGCTACATGAACAGATTTGAATTTTTTTTCAGGGTATTTCAAATACTTGGAAAGTGCAAGTATATTGGTAAGATCTTTTTTAAAAGCGGTTTTGCCTTGTCTTTGATACATAGGAAGTTTGGCAAACATCCAATCTAAAGTTTCCTGGTAGTTCAATTTAATCTGATAAAGAAAAATTATAAATTATAATTCCATTCTGTTTGGATGGGGCCTTACTATCTGGACTAAATTTAGTTTTTAAAGCTGCTGCTTTTGCTTTTGTAAGTAAACAGTTTGCAGAGTTTGTAGTTCCTTTCACACCAGCTGTGGCAGCAAAAACTCTTCCGCTATTATCAACCGAAATTTTTACATAAACTTTACCTTCTTCATTGCAATCGTAAGTTGGTTTCGGTTTGGATAAAGCTTTTCTGTTGCCCAATCTATAATTTCCTCCACTACCTCCGCCGCCGGGACCATAATAACCACTTGCATTGGGATCACCTGTAATTTTACCTTTATCGCCGGGTTTATCATCATCACCTTCTCCACCTGTAGCTTTGCCATCACCATCACTAATTCCGCCCATCATAGCATCGAGTTTTTTACGCTTGGCTGCTTTTTCCCGTTTATCTTTTTCTATTTTTCTTTTTTCTTCTGCTACTCTTTTTTGTTCGGCCTCAATTTTTTTTCTTTCTATTTCAGCCTCTCGTCTTGCTTTATCGTCCGCTTCTTTTTTCAAACGGTCGTCCTCTCGCTTTTTTGCTTCATCCTTTTTCCTTTTGGCATCTTCTCGTTTTTTAATAGCAATGGCTTCCTCATTATTTTGGGTAATTACATCTTCTGCAGAATCTTCAACAGGTGCCGATGCTTCTTCCACTTGTTCTTGTTCAACAACTTCTTCTTCTACCACTTCTTCTTCAACCGCTTCTTCTGCCACTTCTGGTTCTTGCTGTGCAGGTTTTAAAGCCTCTTTTGGTTGCACATTACCACTGCCAAAATCTGTTGTACCAAAATTTACCGCAATGCCGTATTCTTTGGGCGGATCAAAATAAGTCAACCCAAACATAAAGATCAACACTAGGATAACAACACCAATCAGGCTTGTTAATACTGCAGATTTTCTTTTGTGTTTGGTATCTAAAAAAGACATTTTATTAAAATAATTGTGGTTGATCTATTTGGGTCTAACTGCCAAGATTACTTTTATTTTATTCCTGTTGGCTATATCCAATATTTTAACAGCTTTCTCAATTGGAACACCCTCTTCTGCTCTTAGAACAATCGTAGGGTTATCTGAAATTGACAAATTATCTAGTAAATATTTTTCTATATTTTGTTCTTTTACTTTTTTCGAATCTACATAAAAATCTAATTTTTTTGTAATACTCACCGCCGTAGCTTTTTTATTCTCGGTTTTCCCCTGTGCTTTAGGTAAAATAATATCAAGTGCATTTACAGTTACCAATGTAGATGTTAGCATAAAAAATATCAATAACAAAAAAACAATATCCGTCATAGACGACATATTGAAATTTGGATTTATTTTATTTCTTCCTCTTATTTCCATAATTATCTATCAGCTCAAACTAAGCCGGTTCGTTTAGTAAGTCTAAGAATTCCAATGAATTGGCCTCCATTTGATATACTACTTTATTCGTTCTAACAATCAAATGATTATATGCTATATAAGATATAATTCCTACGATCAAACCCGCAACGGTTGTGGTCATTGCCGTATACAATCCATCACTCAACAATTTTATATCGATCTGACCGCCTGCATTGGCTATTTCATGAATTGCGACGATCATACCAATCACAGTACCCAAGAATCCGATCATGGGAGCTGCTCCCGAAATGGTAGCTAATACACTAACATTTCTTTCCAACTTATAAATTTCGAGTTTACCTGCATTTTCAATCGCTTTATTAATATCTTCTAAAGGTTTTCCTATACGGGAAATACCTTTCTCAATTATTCTGGCTACAGGTGATTTATTACTCTGACTTAATATTTTTGCTGCTTCAAGATTACCGGTTAAGATATTATCTCTAATTTGATTCATATAATTTTTGTCGATCTTCGAAGCTGCTTTGATGGCTAAAAATCTTTCAAAATAAATGTATAAACCAATAAGAAGTAGAACAAATAAAATGGCTATTATGATCTGCCCTCCCAGGCCGCCATCCATAATTAAATTAAAAATAGATAATGTTTTTTCTTCAGAAATTCCATTTTCTAGTCCTTCGGATTGGATACCCGAATCTTGCAGTAAAATTAACGACATATTTTTTAATTAAAGAATAATAAAATTGTAACGAATTCTTCTGTTTTAAATTGTTTAAAAACTGTGAAAATTTACTTAAATTTTTACAATACTGATCTTAAGAACATAAAGCTTGCTGAGCCAGTTAAAAAACCAATCATGGCCAACCAGGAAATCTTCTTTAAATACCAGAAAAAATTAATTTTTTCCATACCCATGGCTACTACTCCAGCAGCAGAACCAATGATCAACATACTACCTCCGGTACCGGCAGCAAAAGCAATAAAATGCCATAATTCATGATCTGTTGGTTCAGAGAACATTCCAATACTTGCAGCTACCAACGGCACATTATCTATCACCGCAGATGCTACACCTAAAATAAGAACTACCAGATCGGATACAGGAACTCCTCCTTCAATCTCTACCATTTCTGTACCCAGCATAGGAATGGTGTCATTCAAAGTCTCGGCGAAATGAAACAATACACCCAATGATTCCAATCCGGCAACAGCCAATAAAATTCCTAAGAAGAATAAGATACTTGGCATTTCTATTCCTGCCAACGATTTATGTACCGGACTAAAATGAGAAGCTTCATCCGATTCTTCATTTACACTGGTTAATGATATTCGTTTATTTGAAAAGATCTCTGCAAATATCGCAACCACAGAAAGTGATAACATCATACCAACATATGGTGGTAAATGAGTAATGGTTTTAAATACTGGTACAAACATAATTGCACTCAAGCCCAAGTACAGCATGATACTGCTATATTTATCATTGGTAGCCCCATTCTCTTCTTCAACAACTTCAATATCTCCTTGAAAAGCTTTTAATTTTGAGGCGATCAAAGCAGGAACAACAATAGATAAGAGAGAAGGGATAAACAAAAACTTAATCAAATTAACAGTAGTAACTTTTTTACCAATCCATAACATAGTGGTTGTTACATCACCAATCGGTGACCATGCTCCACCAGAATTAGCCGCAATTATAATCATTCCTGCAAACCACAATCTATCTTCTCGTTTATTAATTATCTTTCTTAAAATTGTTATTAAAACTATAGTCGCGGTTAAATTGTCAATAATTGCAGATAAGATAAATGCCAAAATAGCAAAGATCCATAATAATCGAATCTTACTTCTTGTTCTTACAAAACCCTTAATTGTTGAAAAACCGTCGAAATAATCAATAATTTCAACAATAGTCATAGCCCCAATTAGAAACACTAAAATTTCTGCTGTTTTACCCAAATGATGAAGAAGTATTTCATCTAAATGAGTTGGAACCAATTTATGAAGTTCTGTATCTACATTAAAAACATCCAAATGCCCTAATGAGATAACAGCCCAAATTATTGCCATCATGGCCAGGGCTGGAATCAATTTATCTATTTTTAAACTATGCTCAACTGTAATTGCCAAATAACCAATTACGAATACTAAAATAACTAATGTCTCCATTTATAAAATTTTAAAAGCTAAATATAATAATTAAAACTATTCAAGAGTCAATTTTAATTTAAAATCATTTAATCGGTGTTTTAAACCAATTCCTGAAGAGCAATTTCAAATGCTGTTTTACAAACATCTGTTTTATAAGGATATAATTGATGTGTTTTGTCGAGAGCATCTTTTATTATGTTTGATGTGTCATTAAAAATTGCCTCATCACTCATGGGTAAATCCACTTTTGCCTCCATTAAATAAGCGAAAACTCTGGCAATTCCACAATTAGAAATAAAATCTGGTATCAAACTTACTTTCTTATCAGCAAACTCCATTATAGGGCCAAAAAATATTTCAGAATCAGCAAAAGGCACATTGGCTCCGGGTGAAATTACTTCCAAACCAGAATCTATCATTTGTGAAATTTGATCTTTGGTCACCAATCTTGAAGCAGCTGCCGGAATAAATATTTCTGCCGGTACAGACCATATTTTCTTATTAATTTCATCAAATGGAATCATATTTTCAGCAACGAGCATGTTACCTCTTTTATTCAAGAACATGGTTCTTATTTCTTCTAAAGAATACCCCTCTTCATTTATAACACCTCCAACCCTGTCAATTATACCAACTATACTTGCCCCTAACTGTGTTAAATAGTAGGCTGCTGCCGAACCAACATTTCCAAAACCCTGAACTATGGCTTTCTTTCCTTTGATATCACCACCATAAATATTGTAATAATGCTTAACCGCTTCAGCCACTCCAAAACCAGTTAACATATCTGCAACCGTATATTTTTTACTCAAATCGGGTGAATATTTCTCATCTTCAATTACCTTAATCACACCGTGGCGTAATTGGCCAATTCTATTAATTTTTTCTGCTTCAGTCGGCTTAAAATGACCATTAAAAACCCCCTCCTGTGGATGCCACACTCCAGAATTTTCCGTTAAGGGAATCACATCATTAATCTCATCTACATTTAAATCACCACCGGTTCCATAATAGTATTTTAACAAAGGTGTTACTACTTTATACCAACGTTCTAAAACCCCTCGCTTTCGCGGATCGTTCGGATCAAAATTGATACCCGATTTTGCACCACCAATTGCCGGACCTGATATAGTGAATTTTACTTCCATTGTTTTTGCCAAGGAAAGTACTTCGTTCATATCTAAACCTTTTCTCATTCTTGTACCTCCGCCTGCAGCACCTCCACGTAATGAATTTATAACGGTCCACCCTTCGGCTTCCGTTTCTTTATCCCGCCAATGAAAAACTATTTCGGGTGGTTTACTTTCATATTTTTTTAAAAGTTCTTTCATTATAATTTACTATTTAAGCATTAAAAATAATTCCACTACTGTGATCTTTTGTTGCACCGGTAACACTTTTGAGGCAATTAATCTTATTCTCAACTTTCAAAACGCCCAACAATGCAAATATAATAGCCTCTTTAAAGTCTATTATTTCTTTTTGAGGCACCACTATTTCTACATTCGAATAAGACCGAATTCGTTCAATTAAATAATCATTAAATGCACCGCCACCTGTAGCTAAAACAGTCTGGCTTGTATTATTACTGTTTTTATTTATTACTTCTGCAATTTGAAAAGCCGAATGCTCGATAAATGTCTTTAAAATATCCGATAAGGAAAGTTCATATTTGTCGATTATCGGTAGAATGGTTTCAATAACAAATTCATAACCCAAAGATTTAGGCTTATTATCGGAATAAAATGATAAATCATTCAATTCATTTAATAATTCTTCATGAATAGCACCTTGTCTTGCTTGTTTACCTCCTTTATCATATTCAAAACCCTGTTCCCTGGTATAATTATTCAGGACAATATTAATCGGACAAATATCAAAGGCTAATCTCTTATTATCAGACTGATAGGATATATTTGCGAAACCGCCAAGATTCAGGCAAAAATTATAATCACCAAATAAAAGCTGATCTCCAATCGGAACTAACGGAGCTCCCTGACCTCCTAGTGCAAGGTCTTGAACTCTAAAATCACAAACCACTTTAATGTTGGTAATCGCATTGATAACCGCACCATTACCAATTTGTAAAGTGTAATTTTTATCGGGTTGATGAAAAATAGTATGTCCGTGAGATGCAATAAAATCCACTTTCTCGATTTTGTTCTTCAAAATAAAATCTCGAATCCATTTTCCTAGTAATTCACCGTAATCTACATCTAGTTTTGTTAAGTTTTCTCCAGAATAAGTAAAAGCATCTTGGAGTTTATTTTTCCATTTTTCGGAATAATTTATCGATTCCTTTTTAATTATCTTAAAAGAGTAGTTATTATCTACACTAAATTTAACAAATACTAAATCTACTCCATCTAAAGAGGTTCCACTCATAAGACCTATAACATGCCAAAATTTATTTTTCATAATTATGTAAAAGTACAAATACATTTTGAGATTTTATGTATCTTTGAACAACTTCAAAAAAAATAAACTGAACAATATTAATATGGATTTTACACTCACTGAAGAACAAATAATGATTCGAGATGCAGCCAGGGATTTTGCAAATACCGAACTACTTCCAGGCGTAATTGAGCGAGATGAAAAACAGAAATTTCCTCATGAACAAATAAAAAAAATGGGAGAACTTGGCTTCTTAGGAATGATGGTAGACCCTGATTATGGTGGGGGAGGAATGGATTCGGTTTCCTATGTTTTGGCCATGGAAGAAATTTCTAAAGTAGATGCATCTGCCTCTGTAGTTATGTCGGTAAATAATTCTTTGGTTTGCTGGGGTCTGGAAAAGTTTGGGAACGAAGAACAAAAACAAAAATATTTAATTCCGCTGGCAAGTGGTGAAATAATAGGTGCATTTTGTTTGAGTGAACCCGAAGCAGGAAGTGATGCCACTTCCCAACGAACTTCAGCCATAGACAAAGGAGATCACTATTTGGTGAATGGTACAAAAAACTGGATTACCAATGGTGGAAATGCAAGTGTATATATAGTCATTGCACAAACACATCCTGAAAAAGGGCATAAAGGTATCAACGCGCTCATTTTGGAAAAAGATATGGATGGATTTGTTGTGGGACCAAAAGAAAATAAATTGGGTATTCGAGGTTCAGACACGCATTCATTAATGTTCAACGATGTTAAAGTACCTAAAGAAAATAGAATTGGTGAAGATGGTTTCGGGTTTAAATTTGCCATGAAAACCCTTGCAGGGGGAAGAATTGGAATTGCATCACAAGCTCTTGGAATAGCATCGGGAGCATATGAATTATCTTTACAATATTCAAAAGAGCGAAAAGCTTTTGGTAAAGAAATTAGCAAGCACCAGGCAATTGCCTTTAAATTAGCCGATATGGCAACCGAAATTGAAGTTACCAGATTACTTTGTTTAAAAGCAGCCTGGGATAAAGACCAAGGTAATAATTACGACCTTTCAGGAGCTATGGCGAAATTATATGCAGCTGAAATGGCCATGAAAGTTACCGTGGAAGCCGTACAAATTCACGGAGGCTATGGTTACGTAAAAGAATACCATGTAGAACGTATGATGCGTGATGCTAAAATCACACAGATCTATGAAGGCACTTCTGAGATTCAAAAAATTGTGATCTCCAGGTCGGTTTTAAATGACTAATACAGAATTTTTAATTATTGAATATCAATTAAGAATCTTATGAAAAATATTATTCTCTTTCTTTTATTGACTACAAGTGTATTTGCTTCGAAGGTTGACACCTTGGTAGTATATAGTGAATCTATGCAAAAGAGTTTGAAAAATGTTGTTATTCTGCCTAACGATTATAAAAATACTGATACCCAATATCCTGTTCTGTATTTACTGCATGGAGCCTATGGAAATTATAAAGACTGGATAAGTAAAGTACCTCAAATTAAAGAATATGCCGATTTGTATAATCTCATAATTGTTTGTCCCGATGGTGACCCTTTTAGTTGGTATTTTGACAGCCCTGTTAATCCAAAAATGAGATATGAAACGTACATTTCGGAAGAATTGGTGCAGGCGGTTGACAACAAATACAAAACAAAGAGATCTAAAAAGGCAAGAGCTATTACAGGATTGAGCATGGGAGGTCATGGTGCTTTTTATTTGGCTTTTAAGCACCCGGATATTTATGGAGCAGCAGGTAGTATGAGCGGTGGTATGAATTTGGAAAAATTTACTGATAATTGGAAAATTGCAGATCAATTAGGAGTTTATGCCGACTATCCCAATAATTGGAGAAATAATTCAGTAGTAAATATGATTTATCTTATTGAAAATAAGAATATTAAATTAATGTTTGATTGTGGTACTGATGACTTTTTTTACGAGGTGAATAAAGATCTGCATCAAAAAATGTTAGATCGGAATATCCCTCATAGCTATACAGAAAGACCGGGCAAACACGATTGGAATTATTGGCCAATTTCTATCAAATACCACATGGTTTTTTTTGATGCTTTTTTTAAAGAAAGTAAAAATCATTAACAGATATCCCGAATTTTATTTCTTATAATTCGTTTTTTCTTATCTATTATTCCTAAAATTATTTCTTAACTTTGATATAGAATATATGAGCATATGGCATTTATAGATTATTATAAAATTTTAGGTATTCAGAAGAGCGCTTCCGAAAAAGATATAAAAAAAGCTTACAGAAAACTGGCGCGTAAATACCACCCCGATGTTAATCCCAATGATGATTCTGCAAAAAAGAAATTTCAGGAAATCAATGAAGCAAATGAAGTTTTAAGTCACAAAGAAAACAGAAAAAAGTACGATAAGTACGGGAAAGACTGGAAACATGGAGAAGAGTATGAAAAAGCACAAAAACAACAACAGCAATATTCTTCAGGCAGACAACAACAATATGCCGGTTTTGGTGGTCATTCACAAGGTGATTTTTCTGATTTTTTTGAATCTATGTTTGGTGGTTCTTACCAACAACAAAGTAGACAGCAGGCAAAGTACAGAGGGCAAGATTTTAATGCTTCCTTACAATTAAATTTAAAAGACATATACCATGCACACAAGCAAACCCTAACGGTAAACGGAAAAAATATTCGTTTAACCATCCCAGCAGGAGTTGAGAACAAGCAAACCATAAAAATAAAAGGTCATGGGGAAAAAGGAATTAATGGCGGACCAAACGGAGATCTGTATATCACTTTTCATATAAAAAATAATACCCCATTTAAACGGGATGGCAGTAATTTACACACCTCCATAGACCTCGATATTTATACTGCAATTTTAGGTGGAGAAATAACCATCAATACCTTTAAAGGAAAGGTAAAACTAAAAATAAAACCCGAAACTCAAAATGATACAAAAGTCAAATTAAAAGGTAAAGGATTTCCGGTCTATAAAAAAGATGGAGAATATGGTGATCTATATATTACTTACAGAATCAAAATTCCTACAAATCTAGGCAAAAAGGAAAAGCAGTTATTTAATGAACTATCAAAATTGAAATAAAATGACACAAGAACAGTTGATAACCATACAAACATTTTGCAGCAATTACGATATCGAATTTACTTTTATTAATTCTTTAAGTGAATATGGTTTAATTGAAATTACAACTATTGATAAAATTGATTATTTGCCTCAAAATAAAATACTTGAAATAGAGAAAATGCTTCGTTTACACAATGATCTTGGCGTTAATTTAGAAGGTATTGATGTAATTTATAATTTAACAGAAAAAGTAAAATCACTACAAGAAGAGATAAACTATTTAAAAAATCGCATTCAGTTTTATGAAGAATAGTTGATGAAATAGCTGTTGGCTGTTGGCCCTTAGCTGTTGGTTATTGGTTGTTGGTTTGACAATCTTTGAACTTTCAACTTTTTATTGGACTTCCCTGATTAATATTGATCGATAAAAACTCCCATCCTAAATCCTTCCCAAAGGAAGGGCTTCTTTTCAACTTTTAACTTCTTACTTCTTTCACATTTTTCTCGTCATTAAATTACAATATCTACATTTCTTCTAATGCTTAATTTATAATATTACATTTATTATATCATTTAACAATATTTGTTAAATTATATTTATGTTTTTATCTATTTTTGTGAAAATTTAATAATTATGGCATACGAAAAGCAGGGTGTATACTTACCGGAATTTGAACATGATAATTGTGGTGCTGGATTTATATGCAGTCTTCATGGTGAAAGAACAAATAGTATTATACATGATGCTTTAGAAATACTTATCAAATTAGAACACCGAGGTGCTGTAAGTGCCGATGGTAAAACCGGTGATGGTGCCGGAATATTAATTGATATTCCACATTTATTCTTTAAAAAAGTATGCGATTTTAAGCTTCCAAAAGAAAAAGATTACGCCGTTGGAATGGTCTTTTTACCACAACAGACCAATCAAAGTAAATACTGTATTTCCATTTTAGAAGAAGAAATTAGAAAACAAGAACTAACTATTTTAGGATGGAGACATGTTCCTGTTAATGCTTCTCATCTTGGAAAAATTGCAAAAAGAAATGAACCTAAGATCAAACAAATATTTATAGGTAAATCTTCAAAAAATCTAAAAAATATTGAATTCAATGCAAAACTATTTGCAGCGAGGAAAATTGCAGAACATAAAATAATTAAATCAAGGTTAAAAGACAGTAAACAATTTTACATACCCAGTTTATCTACAACAACTCTAATTTATAAAGGTTTATTAATTCCCGAAGATATTAGAAATTATTACCAGGACCTTTCCGATAAAGATGTAATAACCCGTTTGGCTCTGGTACATCAAAGATTTTCTACCAACACTTCTCCCTCTTGGGATTTGGCACAACCCTTTCGTTTTATGTGCCATAATGGTGAGATCAATACTTTGAGAGGTAATGTTAGCAGAATGAAGGCCAGAGAAGAATTGATGAAAAGCGATGTTTTTGGTGAAGATATTAAAAAGCTTTTTCCTATTATTTTAGAAGGAAAATCAGATTCTGCTTCCATGGATATGGCAGTTGAATTGTTATTAATGACTGGTAGGTCATTACCTGAAGTAATGATGATGATGGTGCCCGAAGCCTGGGAAAAAGATACCAGCATGTCTGATGAGAAAAAAGCTTTTTATGAATACAATTCTTGTGTTATGGAACCATGGGACGGACCGGCTTCAGTTCCGTTTACAGATGGAAATTTTATAGGAGCCTTGTTAGACAGAAATGGGTTACGACCATCTAGATATACCGTCACAAAAGGTGGCTACGTGATTATGTCGTCTGAAATTGGTGTTTTAGATATCAAACCCGAAGACATTGTCAAACACGGTAGGCTCGAACCAGGTAAGATGTTTTTGGTAAATATGAATGAAGGTAGAATAATTGAAGATGAGGAAGTTAAAGATGAAATATATAAAAAAAATCCATATAGAAAGTGGCTAAACAAGCACCTTTTACCCTTGGCTAAAATACCGTACACGGGCAATAAATGTGCACTAGAGATTACCCCCTATCTCATCCGTCAAAGCATGTTTGGATACACGATGGAAGATATCGACACCATAATCACACCTATGTGTAAAAATGCTAAAGAAGCATTAGGTTCAATGGGAACAGATACACCTCTTGCTGTTCTATCTACAAAACCGCAATTGATATATAATTATTTTAAACAACTTTTTGCACAAGTAACCAATCCTCCGCTTGACGGAATTAGAGAAGAGATTATAACAGATATTAGTCTTGCCGTAGGTGCCGATAGAAATATTTTCACCACTACAGCAGAACATTGTAAAAAATTGATAATACAAAACCCTGTAATTTCAAGCGCCGATCTGGATAAGATAAAAAACATCGATCATCCCGATTTTAAAGCCTGCGAAATTGAAATGTTATACCCTATTAAGAGGGGCTTAAATGCGCTCGAAAAAAAACTCGATGAAATCATTGTTCAGGCTTCCAAAGCTGTGGATGATGGTTGTAATATTATCATTCTTAGTGATCGTGGAGCTAATAAATATGATGGCCCGATACCCGCTTTATTAGCATGCTCCTACCTGCATCATTCACTCAATAAAAACCAGAAAAGATCAAAGTTTGGAATTATTATAGAATCTGCAGAGCCCAGAGAACCACATCATTTTGCAGCATTATTTGGTTATGGAGCCAGTGCGATAAACCCCTATATGGTGAATGAGATCATTCGTGAAAAAGTGAAAAACGGAACCATCTCGGGTATCAATGCAGATGAGGCAGTTAAAAATTACAACAAAGCCATCGGAAAAGGTATTTTAAAGATCATGAATAAAATTGGTATTTCAACCCTGCATTCTTATCGCGCATCTCAAATTTTTGAAATTTTAGGCCTTAGTAGCAAATTCTCAACTAAATATTTTCCAAACACACCTTCTCGAATTGAAGGAATAGGTTTATATGAAATTGAAAGAGAAATTTCAAAACGCCATAAGAATGCATTTTTTAATAATACTATCGATCAAAATTTAAAATTAGATATTGGCGGTGATTACAGATGGCGTCGAAATGGTGAGAAACACATGTTCAACCCAACTACAGTTTCTAAATTACAACAAGCTGTAAGAAGCAATAGCTTAAAAAGCTATCGCGAATATTCAAAAATGATCAATGAACAAAATGAAAGTTTGATGTCCATTAGGGGCTTGTTCGAATTCAAAGATCTAGACCCAATACCGATTGAAGAGGTAGAACCCTGGACAGACATTGTAAAAAGATTTAAAACCGGTGCCATGTCGTATGGTTCAATTAGTAAAGAGGCACACGAAAACCTGGCTATAGCCATGAATCGAATTGGAGGTAAATCCAATTCGGGTGAAGGTGGTGAAGATCAGAATCGATTTAGAAAAGAAATAAACGGCGACAGTAGAAATAGTGCAATCAAACAAGTAGCCTCAGGCAGGTTTGGTGTTACGAGTAACTACCTTACCAATGCAAAAGAGATTCAAATTAAGATGGCACAAGGTGCCAAACCCGGAGAAGGTGGCCAATTACCCGGTGAAAAGGTCTTTCCCTGGATTGCTAAAGTAAGAAACTCTACACCCTATGTTGGGTTGATCTCACCTCCACCCCATCACGATATTTATTCTATTGAAGATCTTTCTCAATTAATCTATGATCTAAAAAATGCAAACCGGGAAGCCAGAATAAATGTAAAACTGGTTTCTGAAGTAGGTGTTGGCACTATTGCTGCAGGTGTTGCCAAGGCTAAAGCCGATGTGATACTAATATCGGGTTATGATGGTGGTACAGGAGCTTCTCCGCTAACTTCTTTAAAACATGCCGGACTTCCATGGGAACTCGGCATTGCAGAGGCACAACAAACTTTGGTATTGAACAATTTAAGAAGTAGGGTTGTTCTAGAGTGTGATGGTCAATTAAAAACCGGGCGTGATGTTGCTATTGCTTGTTTGCTTGGCGCGGAAGAATTTGGCTTTGCAACAGCACCTTTGGTAGCATCAGGTTGTATTATGATGCGAAAATGCCATTTAAATACCTGTCCTGTAGGGATTGCAACTCAAAATCCGGAGTTGCGAAAAAATTTCAAAGGAACACCCGAGCATGTTATCAATTTTATGTATTTCGTTGCAGAAGAATTGAGAGAGATAATGGCGAGTTTAGGATTTCGAACAATTGAGGAAATGGTAGGTCAATCACAAAAAATAAATAGGAAAAAATCCATTTCACATATTAAAGCTCAGGGTATAGATATTTCTGCCATTTTATATCAACCAAGTAATTATTTAGAAAAAGCAAAATCCAATACACAAAAACAAGACCACCATCTTGAAAATGTATTGGATTTTCAAATTATAAGAGATGCTCATCCTGCTATATACAGAAAAGAAAAGATGAATTTATCTTATAAAATAGCCAATACGAACAGATCGGTAGGAGCCATTATGAGTAATGAAATTTCAAAGATATATGGCGCTAATGGCTTACCCGAAAATACTTTACAAATAAATTTCGACGGGTCTGCGGGCCAAAGTTTTGGCGCGTTTGCTACCTCGGGCCTAAGCCTCAAAATAATTGGAAACACCAATGACTATTTAGGAAAGGGTCTTTCGGGAGCGAAAATAATTGTTCAAAAACCCGAAAAAGCTGATTTTAAAGCCGAAGAAAATATAATTATTGGAAATGTTTGTTTTTATGGAGCTACCAAAGGAGAAGCATATATCAACGGTATGGCAGGAGAAAGGTTTTGCGTAAGAAATTCGGGTATTTCTGCTGTTGTTGAAGGAGTTGGAGATCATGGTTGTGAATATATGACCGGAGGTAAAGTTGTTATTTTAGGAAAAACCGGTCGAAATTTTGCAGCAGGTATGAGTGGTGGAATTGCTTATGTGTACGATCGAAAAGGCTTGTTTAAAAATGGCTTATGCAATATGGAGCTTGTAGAATTAGAAAAGCCAAATCAAAATGATTTAAATGAACTATTTGGCCTGATCAAAAATCATTTTCATGCAACAGACAGTACAAAGGCTTTTGAAATATTAGAAAATTGGGAAGAAAATAATCAATTCTTTGTCAAAGTAATTCCAACAGATTTTAAAAGGGCTTTGGAAAAACAAAAATTAGAAGCAGAGCAAAAAATAACGGTATAATTATGGGTAAAATAACTGGATTTTTAGAATTTGAAAGAGTTGATGAATCAAATAAAATTGTAGAAGATCGGCTTAAAAATTACAAGGAATTTACTATTCCTTTAGGTGAAAAAGAGCTCGAAAAACAGGGGTCGAGGTGTATGGATTGTGGCATTCCTTTTTGCCATAGCGCTTGTCCTTTAGGAAATTTAATTCCCGACTTTAACGAACTGATCTATAAAGGAGAATGGGAAAAAGCTTTACAAATTTTACATGCAACCAATAACTTTCCTGAGTTTACAGGTAGACTTTGCCCGGCTCCTTGCGAAAAATCCTGCGTTCTAGGTTTGATCGACAACCCAATATCTATAGAAAATATAGAAAAAAATATAGTTGAAAAAGGTTTTGAAAAAGGCTGGATCGTTGCGGATATTCCTATAAAACGTAGCGGTAAAAATGTTGCTGTGGTAGGGTCTGGCCCGGCCGGATTAGCGGCTGCTCAACAATTGAACAGAGCAGGACATCAAGTTACTGTATTTGAACGAGATGATGCTTTGGGTGGATTGTTACGATATGGTATTCCTAATTTTAAATTAGATAAAAAAATCATTGACAGAAGGTTGCAGTTATTAAAGGAAGAAGAAATTGTGTTTAAAACCAATTGTAACATTGGTGTGAATTATTCTATTGATAATCTCAAAAAATTTGATGCAATTGTACTTTGCGGCGGTGCAACCGAAAAACGAAGCCTGCCAACCAAGGGAATAGGTTCTAAAGGAGTTGAACAGGCCATGGATTTTTTAAGTCAGCAAACCAAAATATTATATGGCAAAAAATTCGAAGGAGATCAAATTTCTGCGAAAGGCAAAGACGTTATTGTTATTGGAGGTGGAGATACCGGTTCAGATTGTGTTGGCACTTCCAACCGACAAGGAGCCAGATCGGTAACAAATTTTGAAATTATGCCCAAACCTCCTTTACATAGGGGTGAGTCAACACCTTGGCCATTTTGGCCACTACAACTCAAAACTTCCAGTTCCCACGAAGAAGGCTGTGAAAGAAACTGGCTTATAAACACCAAAGAATTTTTAACTAATAACAAAGGTGAATTATCTGCTTTAAAGACCATTGAGGTAGAATGGGAGATAATTCCGGGTAATCGGCCTCAATTAAAAGAAATAGAAGGAACCGAAAAAATATGGCCTTGTGATCTCGCCTTACTGGCTTTAGGCTTTACCGGACCCGAAAAAACCTTAAGTGAACAATTGGGTTTAGAGATTGATCATAAAAGTAATTATAAAGCAAAAAATTACCAAACCAATGTTTCCAACATTTTTACTGCAGGTGACATGCGTAGAGGTCAGTCGCTAATTGTATGGGCTATTCATGAGGGAAGAGAGGCTGCCAGAAAGGTAGATATCTTTTTAATGGGGAAAAGTAATTTACCAAAAAAAGGAGAAGGTGACTTGCCCCATATTTGAAATCTTTTTTTTGATTAATTTGCAATACCTATAATCTTATATTAATTTCATTGTAACCGGATCCCAGTTCATTATTTTTTGGTCGAAATAACTATCATTACAGAGTAAACATGGTGCACACGCCCTAAACCCAAATTCGGGGCCCTCAATTACAGAAGTTCCATTTCGTACTCCTTCAAAAAAATCAATAAAATGGTCTTTGTGTTTGTCTTGATCTTCTGCTATGAATTTAATTGGGCTCTTAATGGGTCGCTTTTTTTGTTCTTCAGAGTATTTATTGTTGTATTGATTTATCAATTCTTTTTGCATAGATTCTGTAAAGGTATCAAGAGAATCCCAATCACCTATTCCAGGAGCTTCAGGCATGATACTATGATTTATGGATACCGAATTCCCTGTCACTTCCATTACTCCTTCATCACCAATAAATCGTACAAAATCTGTAGGGCCTTTTCCACTTGCAAAATTCACTCTCAATGTAAGTTGAAATTCAGGGTGATTCGAAGTTTCCGGATATTCCATAATTGCAGCCATAACATCAGGTACATTTCTACCATCCTTCCAATAACTCAATTGACCCGAAGAGTATATCTTATTGGGTCCTATGGAATCTAAAATAACATGAATCGAAGAAAGTAAATGCACGAATAGATCACCTGCCACTCCTGTACCAAATTCCTTATAATTTCTCCATCTAAAAAATTTGGTTGCATCAAAATTCCCTTTTTCGGCTCCCATAATAAAGGCATCCCAATCAACCGATTTTGGAGAGGCATCTGTTGGAATTGTGTATTGCCATGCCCCCAAGGCACTTTGTCTGTCATAAGCTGCTTCTATACAATTGAGTTTTCCTATCTCTCCTGCTCGATACAATTCTCTTGCCTTTGCCACTGCCAGTCCGCTTACACGTTGGCTACCTACCTGCAATACTTGATTGGTTTCTTCTTGTTTTTTTATTAATGGAAGACCTTCACTTATAAGTTTAACCATGGGTTTTTCACAATAAACATGTTTTCCACTTTGTAAGGCATCCATTGCAATACGTGCATGCCACATATCTGCAGTAGAAATAAGTACGGCATCAATATCTTTTCTAGTAAGCAATTCCCTATAATCTCTATTGGTATCGATGTGTTGTCCGTATTTTTCTTTGATATGTTTAAGGCGGCCATCATATAAATCACAAGCTGCAACAAGTTCAATACCAGGTATTTTTAAAGCAGAATCCATATTATGATGCCCCATAATGCCAGTGCCAATAGCTGCAATTTGAACTTTATCGTTAGAACTAATTCTATTTTCACCAAAAAGAATTTTTTCTTCAATATTTTGATTGGCAGCTAAACTTACAAAGGGTGTAGCTCCCAAAATCAGGGAAGTACTTCCTAAGGCTTTTATGAATTTTCGTCTGTTGGTTCTTTTATTTTTTGACATGGTTATGATTAAATAAAATTGTGTTTAATATTTCGTTTGTTTTGCGATGATCATCAGCAACTGTTTTTTTTAAAATTTTTAACGTTTGATTAATTTGATCCTTCTATTTGAGATCAAATGTTAAATCATTTTTCGTTTAATCTCTGGAGCTGCGACCCATGGTATCTGGAATACCTTTATGATACCTAAACCGTTCTACAGATTTCCCATCAATTACTTTTATTCTATTTTTAATTTTTTTATACAGCTTTTCTTTCTCACCGGCTGGATAACTGTCAATATCCGGGCCCAGATAATCATTCCACCCAGATGTCCATTGGCTAACGTATTTGGCTCCCGCCTCTACTCTTTGGTCTACATATTTATCGATATTAACAATAGTATTTTTATCATCTACATTTCCCCCATAAAAAAGAAACTCTGTAATAAGGTGTGCTTCCAATTTGTCTTGAATAATGTCTACCTCATACATCAGTGGCCATTCTGCTGCCCTCACCGCGTCTGCTGCTAAATATGCTGCTGCTCGATGATCACTTTTATGCCAAACCTGGTAATTGTATCCGGGATCAAAAGATAACAATACATCCGGTTTGAATTTACGTATATAATGAACAAGTTTGCCAACTACCTCTTCTCTATCTGCAAATTCAACTCGGCCATCATCATAACCCAAATTAACATAGTGGTCTTCCGATATCCCGATCTCTTTCAAAGCATCTACTTCTTCCTGTCTTCGTATTTTGGCCAGATCTGTCTGACTCAATTTTGGGTCTTTTGTACCTACATTTCCGGTTGTAAGAGTTACTAAGTAAATATTATTTCCATGGGCATTTAATAAAGCCATGGTACCATGAGACTGATGATCGTCATCGGGATGGGCTCCTATAAATAATATTGTTTTCCCTTCCCATTGCTCTATTGGCAGACTGGGCTGAGCCCAACATATTGTATTTAAAAAAATACTGAGGAAAAACAAATAAAATATTCTTTCTTTAGACTGGTTAATTATTCTTGATTTCATATTTTTTCATGTTTTAAATTATAATTAAAGACTGCTATTTTAAATTTCTTTACTCACCTTTTCCAATAGTTTCTTTGTGGCCATAACACCTTCATCTTCCGGCATATCTCCTTCATATTCAATACCTACATATCCTTGATATCCTGCATCTTTTACAATTTTCATCATCTTATAATAATCTATTCTAGTTTCCATTCCATGGTCATTAAAACTACCTGATTTTGCACTTACACCTTTTGCAAATGGCATTAACTCTTTTGTACCTCTATATCTATCGTACTCTTTAATGCAGTTACTTTCTGCCCTGCTTATACAAAAATTACCAAAATCTGGAAGTGTACCGCAACCTGGCAGATCTACTTTTCGAATTACATCAGACAACCATTGACCATTTGATGAATAACCACCGTGATTCTCAACAATAACTCCAATATCGAAATCATTGGCGAATTGGGTAAGCGATGAAAGGCCCTTTACAGCAGCCTCAGAAACTTCTTCAGCAGTACCTTTTCCGGCTGCATTTACTCGAATGGAGTGACATCCTAAATATTTGGCTGCTTCGACCCATTTATAATGATTTTCAACCGCTTTCTTTCTTACTTTCTCATTGGCACTTCCTAGATATCCTTCTTCATCAATCATAATCAAGACATTTTTAACTCCCAAATCTCCGGTTCTTTGTTTTAATTCCTGTAGATAAGATCTGTTCTTTGCTTTATCCATAAAAAATTGATTAACATATTCAACAGCTTCTATACCAAAATCATTTTTTGCCTTGGCAGGAAACTCCATATTAGTTAGTTTACCGGCTTGAAGGGTTTTGTGCAAAGACCATTCTGCAAGTGAGATTTTAAAGAAGGGCTTTATTAGGGCATTATCATTTAGTTGATCAGATTGAAATTTGCTTTTTTCCTGCATATTATTTCCATAGATAGAAGTCCAAACTGAGGCTGTTGACAAGGTACCAATAGAAAAAGCTGCTTTACCAATATTTTTGATGAATGCTCTTCTTTTGTATTCCATAATATATAAATTTAGTTAATCAATTCTAATTTGATATCTTTTTTAGTTTAGGAAAGTAGGAATCTAAATACCATTTATTCATTAAATTATATCTGCTAATCTAGTTCTTAAAGCAAGTTAATGAAATATTAATAATTAAATCAGCATTCTAAGAAAAGATCAAATACTATTTTACTTGTATTAATTCAAAAAAGTTAAATTGTTTATAAAAAAATTCGATTTTATTAAAAACTCTAGAATGTCTTTAGATTTCAATTTTAATTTTACCGCATATAAAAATTGAAGATGAGACTATTAAGCCAAAAACACTTCAATAATAAACTAAAATATAAATTAATTAAACATTTGAATTATGATTAAAAAAATTATCGCAATTATTACTTTAGGGGTTGTTTTAACTTCTTGTGTTTCTAAAAAAGATTACACAGCTTTAGAAGTAGAATTAACTAACACTAAAGCAGATTTGCAACAAACAACTATTGAAAAAGAAGAGCTAGAAGCAAAATTTGCAAAAATTGAAAAAAGAGTTGATGACTACAATTCAAAGATCAATTCTTTACAACAAGAAAATACTTCTTTAGAAGTAAGTAACAATGATAAAATGGCATTCGTTGGTGATGATTTAACAGTTATATCAGAAAATACCAGAAAACAAATGAGAGCTACTTTGTCTAACATGTCTTCTGAAGAATTAGCCGGAGCAAAAACTTTAAAAGATTCTATGAATTTAGCTATTACTTATAAATTGAAAAAATCTATAAGTGAAAGTGATATTGAAAATGGTGATGACATCAAGGTTAATATTGATCAAACAGTTGTAATGATTTCTGTTGCCGATAGTTTATTATTCAGATCAGGAAGTTACAGAGTAAATTCAAAAGCTTATCCAATGCTTAAAAAATTAGCAGAAGTAATTAATTCTGAGCCAAGTATGGATGTTATGATCGAAGGTCATACAGATTCAAAAACCATTCATACAGATGCTATTGTTGATAACTGGGATTTAAGTGTAAAAAGATCTACAGCAATTGTTAGAGTATTACAAAACAAATACGAAGTTGAGCCTTCTAGATTAATTCCTTCAGGAAGAAGCAGTTACTTACCATTAACTGATAACAAAACTAGCAAGAACAGAGCGAGAAACAGACGTACAAATATTATTATTTTACCAAATTTAAACAAATTCTTTGCTTTGTTAGCTGAAGAAAGTGAAGAAGTTGTTAAGCTATAATTTAGTTTTACATTCAACAAACAAACCTTTTGAAATTCAATTAGAAACCCAACATGAAAATGTTGGGTTTTTTTATTTCTTGTATTTTTTTTCTACGATAAGTATTTTTTACCATAAGATGGGTATTAGAAACCCGAGTTAGGTTCAAAATAGAAAATAGGAATTCACTAAGCATAAAAAATCCGGAATAATAAATATTTACTCCGGATTTCCCCACTAACTAAAACTAAAAACTAATCAACATTATCGTGTAAAAATGAGTTATTTGAGCGAAGTTGAATCTCATCGTTATCATCAACTCCTAAGGTCATTCTAGACTGATTTTTATCCATTTCTGAAGAAGAAGTGACTTCATCCAAGTCAACTCCCATTCTTTTATAAGCAGGTTCGCTTTCTATTTCATCTATATTTTTATTCATTTTATTAATGAATTTATAATTGAAATCCTTCATTTTTTTCCTTCTATCTTCTGCTTTATTTTTTAATTCGGATATGGTTAGATTCATTGGTGAAAATTCACCATCGTCTACTATTGGTCTTTCGGTTCTATCTTCTTTAGATTCTGTACTTCTAACTTTTAATTCGAAACTTAAGTTTTCATCTATTTTACTTTCCGCACTAGCATTAGATTTTAAAGCATTTATTTCGGGTGCAAACTCATCTTCTAAAGTGTGGCGGATAGCTCTGTTTTTTACTGGCTGAGCTTTTATTTCTTCTAAACCAACAATTTCAATTTCATTTATGTCTATATCTTCCAAAGTTTTAATCTCCAACTTTTCTTCAGGCTGCACATTCAGATTTTGAATGGGTAAATCGAAAGTAAAAGAAATCTGATCTTCACTTTCCTCTTCTATAATATTACTTTCATCTGAAGGTTGAGGAATTATATTGGTGATTTCAAAATCTTCTTCTATTTCACTATCTACTTTCTCAAAAACAACATTCAAATCGTTTACTTCCTCCTCTTTATTCTCTATAATTTCTTTCCGTTCAATATTATCTTCATGCAATATATGTTTGGTCACTTTTTTTTCTTGTTCAACCTCTTTTAATTTTGGTTGAAAAGTTGTCTTTTTTTCATCTATCAAAGTGTGAATAATCTTCTTATTCTCTACTTTAGAAATTTCATTTTGCTGTTCAGAATTAAACCCTGTTGCAATGATTGTAACCGAGATAGAATCGCCTAATGATTCGTCTTCACCAACCCCCATAATAATGTCAACATTGGTTTTGGCTTCAGATTGAATATAATCATTGATTTCGCCAATTTCATCTATAGTTACTTCTGAAGTTCCCGATACGATAAGCAACAATACATTTCTTGCACCCTCAATTTTATTATCATTTAACAGTGGAGAATGTAGTGCTTTAGTAATAGCATTTTGAGCTCTGTCTGAACCTGAAGAATTCGCAGATCCCATAATTGCCGTTCCGCTATTCGACAGTACCGTTTTGGCATCTCGTAAGTCAATATTTTGTGTATAATGATGCGTAATAACTTCCGCTATTCCAATGGCAGCAGTCGATAATACTTCATCTGCTTTTGAAAACCCAGCCTTAAACCCTAAATTACCATAAACTTCTCGCAGTTTATTATTATTTATAACAACCAAAGAATCAACGTGTTCTCGAAGTTTATTGATTCCAATCTGTGCTTGTTCATTTCTCATTTTCCCCTCAAATGAAAAAGGTATGGTTACAATTCCAACAGTAAGAATATCTAATTCTTTAGCAATTTTAGCAATTACCGGTGCAGCTCCGGTTCCGGTTCCTCCCCCCATTCCAACAGTGATAAATAGCATTTTAGCATTTGTATTAAGCATATTTTTAATATCCTCCATACTTTCAATAGCCGATTGTTCACCAATTAAAGGATTTGCCCCTGCTCCTAATCCTTCAGTAAGTGTAGCACCAAGCTGAATTTTATAAGGTACCGGACTACTTTGCAAGGCTTGGGCATCTGTATTGCATATTACAAAATCTATACCTTCAATTCCTTTTTCGAACATATGATTTATCGCATTACTACCTCCTCCGCCAACACCGATTACTTTTATTACGTTTGACTGATTCTTTGGCAAATCAAAAGATATGTTGCTAAATTCTGAATTCATAACTCTTTTATTTATTGGGGTTTTTATTTATATTATTCTGCATTATCTAAAAAATCTCTAAATTTTTCACTCCATTTATCAAAAATTGATTTTTTTGGTGCTTGAACTTTTTCCTGAACAGCATTCATTGACTGTTCTTCAATTCTCATTTTTACCTGGACTTTTTTCTCGTGATCTGACAATCCTTTCATCAGTAATCCAACAACCGTAGCATAGGCCGGACTTGATAATTCACTTTCAGAATTACTTGATAAATGTTCATTAGGATATCCTATTCGGGTATCCATTCCGGTAATATATTCTACCAGTTGTTTAATGTGTTTTAATTGAGCACCTCCACCGGTTAATACGATACCTGCAATTAATTTTCTTTTTGTTTCTTCGTGACCGTAATTTTTTATTTCTAAAAATACCTGTTCTACAATTTCAACAACACGTGCATGGATTATTTTTGACAAATTTTTCAGTGTTATTTCCTTTGGTTCTCGCCCTCTTAATCCTGGAATGGAAACGATCTCATTATCTTTATTTTCTCCAGGCCATGCCGAACCAAATTTTGTTTTTAATAATTCGGCTTGTTTTTCTATAATAGAACATCCTTCTTTGATATCTTCCGTAATTACATTACCTCCAAAGGAAATAACAGAAGTATGTCGAATGATACCATCTTTAAAAATAGCAAGATCTGTTGTTCCACCTCCTATATCTATTAAAGCAACACCAGCTTCTTTTTCTTCCTGGCTTAAAACTGCATCTGCTGAAGCCAAGGGTTCTAAAGTAATATTCGCCAATTCCAAACCGGCACTTTTAATACATCTTCCTATATTTCTAATCGATGAAACCTGACCTACAACAACGTGGAAATTCGCTTCCAGCCTTCCACCGTACATACCGATAGGCGTTTTTATTTCGGCTTGACCGTCAACCTTATAATCTTGCGGTAAAACATGAATTATCTCTTCTCCTGGTAGCATAACCAGTTTATATACCTGATTAATTAATCTTTCAATATCATTTTCATCAATCACCATATCTGCATTTGATCTGGTAATATAATCGCTATGGTGTAAACTTCTAATATGTTGACCTGCAATTCCTACAACTACTTTGCTAATTTTTTCTCCGGATGAACTTTCAGCTTCATCGACAGCCTGTTGTATAGATTGAATGGTTTGCGTAATATTATTAACCACTCCTCTATGAACACCCAGACTTTTTGCATTTCCGGTACCAAGAACCTCAATTTTGCCATAGGCATCATGTCTACCAACCATAGCAACAATCTTAGTTGTTCCAATATCTAATCCAACCGCTATATTATTGTTTTCCATATCTTATAATTTTTCACAAACAACCTGACCGTTAAATTTCAAATTAATAGTTTTATATTTATTCATAATACTATCTGCTATCATTTTTTGATAAAACACTTTTAGTTTTACTATCTTCTCATCCATTCTTTTTAAATCACCAAAAACTATTCTTTGATTTCCAACTCTCGTTTTTAGTTCAAATTGATTGGTTTTTTCCCCTGCTATTTGATCAATTCCTATAATTTGTTTTTGCAAAAATTCATCTTTGTAAATTTTGTTTGCCAGACAAATTATATCTATACAATTATTTTGATTTAAATCGCTTGTGGTAATTGGTACTCTGGCAGAATAATTATCTGATAATGGCATTTTTTTGCCCAATTCATCAAAATAATAGGATTCCAAATTATTTGCAACGCGCAAAACTGGATTTCTTTGTTTAATTATTGCCCCTAAATCCCCACTTAAAGTCAGAAATATCTCTGCATTCTCTATCATTTCGTTGTCCTGCACAAATAGTTCTAAGTTGTTCAAATTTATATTTTCTTTTGATTCATTTTTAAAGTTATCCAGATTTTGTATTAACAACTTATTAACCGTTTCATAACTTATAAATAGATTTTCACCATTTTCAAAAACTACTTCAACATTATTCTTATTTTTATTGGCATTTCTTTTCGCTGCGAACCCATATAAAAAAGTAAGGACAGCTAATATTAGAATAAATTTGATATGTAAAACGTATTTTTTCATTGTTGTTTTAACTCATTTTTTAAAACTATGGCAATCCAGAAAATAATCCCCTCACTACCCTCTGAATACACCATAGTTAACAAAGTATCTAGCACATAATTCTTTTAATAATATTCAATTTTTGATTTATTTTTTAAAAGCTTTTCCACTATATCAACAATATGTTTTGTCGCATTGGGTAAAGCAAGTTTTTTAATATTTTCGCTGAGCATTTTCTTTTTTTCTTCATTGTGTATCAAATCTTTAAGGGTGCTATTAAATTTTTCCAATTCATTTTCTTTGATCATAATTGCCGCATCAAATTTTGTAATTGATAAGGCATTTTTCGTTTGATGATCTTCGGCAACATTGGGTGAAGGAATAAAAATAACTGGTTTTCCCACAATGCACAGTTCCGAAATTGAACCGGCTCCTGCCCTGCTAATAATCAAATCGGATGCAGCGTACAATAAATCCATTTTCTGAATGTATTCAAATACCTGTACTCCTTCTTTCTCATTGTACTTTTTATAATCATCGAAATACAACTTACCTGATTGCCAGATCACTTGTACTCCTTCTTCCAAAATTGAATCTATATTTTTTTCAATGGTCTGATTCACAACTCTTGCACCAAGACTTCCGCCGAGAATTACAATAGTTTTCTTTTTATTATCTATATTGAAATACTTTATTGCCTCTTTTCTTTTATCGTCAATTTCAATTAAATCCTGCCTTACGGGATTACCCGTTTTGATAATTTTTTCTTTCGGAAAATAGGCTTCTAATCCGTCATATGCTACACATATTTTATCAACCTTTTTAGCTAATAGTTTATTGGTTATTCCCGGAAAAGAATTTTGCTCTTGTATTACACTGGGTAATTTTTTCTTGTTTGCCATATACAAGGTGGGCCCGGAAGCATATCCACCTGTACCGATAACAATATTAGGTTTGAACTTTTTTATTATTTGATTAGCTTTTATCAAACTTTGAATTAATTTAAATGGAAAAGCCAAATTTTTTGCCGATAAATTTCTCTGTAACCCCGTAATATTCAATCCTTTGATCTTATAACCTGCCTGAGGTACTTTTTCCATCTCCATTCTATCACTTGCTCCAACGAACAAAAATTCTGAATTCGGATTTCTCTCTTTTAATTCATTTGCAATCGCAACAGCAGGGTAAATATGCCCTCCTGTACCACCTCCACTCAATAATATTTTAACTGATTGCTTCATGTAAAATATCTAAAGGATTATCTAATTTTTCTTTCTTAACTCTAACCGTTTTACTTTCATTTGTTGCACTCACACTAAGAACAATTCCAATAGCAAAACAGGTCATCCAAATAGAAGTACCACCTGTACTTATCAAGGGTAAAGGTTGTCCGGTAACGGGAAATAACCCAACCGCAACAGCCATATTGATCAATGCCTGAAAAACAATTGGTAAGCCAACACCCAGCACCAATAAAGTACCGAAAATAGATTCTATCTTAGTAGCAATGATCACAATTCTAAATAACAAACCCAGATAGAATAAAATAATTAATATGGCACCAATTAGCCCGAATTCCTCTCCAATGATCGCATAAATAAAATCGGAAGAAGATTGTGGTAAAAAATTCTTTTGTACGCTTTTACCGGGCCCTTTACCATAAATTTCTCCTGAAGCCAAAGCTATTTTGGCTTTTTCTGCCTGATAATTATCTTCAGACTCGCCCGACATAAAATTTTCGATCCTGTTAGTCCATGTATTGATTCTGTTATTTTTCATGGAATCTGGAAATGCTTTAACCGTTAAAACGAACAATGCCAAAGCTAAAATTCCTACTCCTAAAATCGATGCCAGATACTTTACAGGATATCCTCCTAAAAAAACCAAGAGCATTACCATGGCAAAAGTTATTGCTGTAGTAGAAAAATTTGCAGGTAAAATAAGTAATAGAACGATACCGATTGGAGCCCATAGATATAAAAAACTTTCCTTAAAATTAATCTCCTTTTCTTTATTTCTAGCCAAATAACGAGAAACATAGATCATTAAAATAACCGAAGCCAATGTTGATGTTTGGAAACCGACACCGATAATTGGTATACTTATCCACCTACTTGCATTTACACCTCCAATAACTGTCCCTTGTGTCAGGGTATAAATTAGCAATATCATTACAACCGGTAACATTAATACTGACAGACCACTAAAATATTTGTAGGGCACTCTATGGGTTGCATAAACAATTACAAAGCCAAGTAATAATAATATGGCATGTTTTAGTAAATAGCCTAAAGTTGTTCCTTTTCCGGCAACATATACCAAATTTGTACTTGAACTATAAACCGGTAAAAATGAAAAAATAGCTAAAACCGCTATGATCGCCCATATGGTTTTATCTCCTTTTATATTTTTAAACAAATTGGTCATTTTTACCTATTCTTTTTGTTTACAATTGTCTTACTGCTTTTTTGAATTGATTTCCTCTGTCTTCATAATTTTCATACCTATCATAACTTGCACAAGAAGGAGAAAGAAGAACAGAATCTCTATTTTCACTTAATCTATAAGCAATTTTAACAGCCTCTTCCATAGTGGAAGTTTCGATCATAAATTCAACCATATTAACAAATGATTCAATAATCCTATCATTGTCATCTCCCAGGCAAATTATTGCTTTTACTTTTTCATTTACCAGAGGATACAGGGATTCATAATCATTTCCTTTATCTACTCCTCCAAGAATCCAAACAATGGGAGAATCAACCGATTCTAATGCGTAATAAGTTGCATTTACATTTACAGCCTTCGAATCATTTATATATTGCACTCCGTTTATTTGTAATACTTTTTCCAAGCGATGCTCTTCATTTTCAAAATCTGCCATACTTTCTCGAATAGTTTCCTTACGAACTTTCATCAAATCGGGTAAGGTATTGGATGCCATAGCATTTTTTACATTAAAATTGGTTTGCAAAGCAAAAGCTGAAATACTCATTTTTTTACTATTTAATTGTTATGTTATCTTACTTTTAAAGTTAAAATTGATAGTACCGCCAATAAAATCCCCACGATCCAAAATCTGGTTACTATCTTACTTTCGTGATATCCTCTTTTTTGATAATGATGGTGTAAAGGCGACATTAAAAAAATTCGTTTTCCTGTACCATATTTTTTTCTGGTATATTTAAAATAGGTTACCTGCATAACCACCGATAAATTTTCTGCTAAAAAGATTCCTGCCA
>VAPK011098187.1_pt1 | contig 28916 bp, 21 predicted proteins | sample 3395031 | NCBI WGS metagenome assembly VAPK01 (sample SAMN08290443, study PRJNA428436) | hydrothermal vent metagenome | isolation source: Deep-sea hydrothermal vent chimney 1 | place: Pacific Ocean: Juan De Fuca Ridge
ATATCCACTCCTACTCTTGATCAATATTAGACCTTGAGGATCGCAGATAAATCTGACCGCCTAAAGGCGGTGGTTTTAACCTTAGTAGAGACTAATAAATAATAACACCCGCTTTTTTCACCTTGTTGATATCTATATACACGGGTCTTCCTGTGATATTAGGTGCACCTTTCGGTAATGTACTTCCCGACAAATAGGGGCTTTTATTTGCTCCCAAAGCGTGCTCCCCAATAGAGATCTTTGCTTTCGGCATAGGTGCATGCATACCGAATTTTTCTGGATGAGCAAGGATCATTTCCTGCATACTACTCGGATATTGCAATACTTTTCGTACAATTTTTTCGGATGGGAGAATCTCATCGGCCAAGACGAAGAAGAATGCACGAGCATTGACCATATTTGTTTCTGAATCTGCCCCCATCATGTTGGAAGAAGTGAAAATTGTTCTCTTAGCGGACTGTAAATTCTTGATAGCAGGGAGGCGTAACTCTTGGCCAATGTAAATTTTATATGGCGGATTGATATGATTTTTTAGAGCTAATTCTCGCCATAAATTTTTATCTCCCAGAATTACTGTAGCAATTTTAATTAACGAGTCTTTTGCTTTAACTATATAATTCATAGGCGTCCCTACTTATTCATTATCCGGTTTAATTCCAATGATAAAACGTTCTTGGTATCTTAGAAACTCTCTCTATCCGATCCCTCACATACGCTTTGGTCACCCATCGAAGGTTTAAGTTATTTATCTTTCCAAATGTCAGTGTTGAATTATCCCGCATAGCCTAGGGCAAAGCCCATGTGTCGCCCGATGAATCAAAAATTTTTCCTTCTCGCGTCACTATGGAAGATGGAATATCCAGCCAACCATACCGCTTTACTAAGTCCTTCAACGCTGATCTCACTACCATTAAAAATCCTCTGACATTAATTTTTGTTGATACGTCTTTAGGGCCAGATTGGCCTGCTCCTCTATTTCTTGAGCGATATAAATAGATTGAGACGCTAAACTGCTATCCCCACGCAATAGGGCTAACGCCTCTCTGCGACGATCTTCATCCATTCCGGCTCGGCGTAATTCCCGTTCCATTTGACTTGAAAACGTATGCCTTAGCGCTTTTGCTGTTAAGTGAGGTGGTAACTCACCAGGAAACTTGTTCCGTAGAATTTGATAAAACTGGGTGATTGACGATTGCGATAGTGCTTCACCCTCATCACTCAATATTAAATAATTTGATTCTCGTTGTGATTTTTGCTCTAACACTTCACGCCAAGTCATAATGTACTGATCAATCCGCCGAGCAAATACTGAATCATCGATGGGAAGAATACGACCATTTCTCTTTATTTGAGGTCTAGGCTGGCGTAGATCTAAAGGGTCTGGAGGTCGCCTTAGTACACGAATACTTGAGATAGCACCGATTTCTACATCCTCTACGCGCAGGCTTAACAACTCTCCTGGACGAAGTCCGTAGTACAACATAATCATCGTGGCGACATAATTACGAAAACGTACCGCCGGATCTCTGCCAAAGGCCTCTGGACTTTCGGGATCAAGCTTGGCAATTAAAAACGCCACTTCCTTATCGCTCAATCCTTTGCGGCTTATCTTGTTTGTGGGTGGCGCATTAATAAATGCAGCATCCAACCACTGGATCACTCGATTCTTATGCTCACGAACATAATCAAATCGAGTATCCGCCATCGGCATGGCCCCCAGCGCTACATCAAAACACCAAGCTAAATATTGCCTGACGGTTGTCAGCCGCTGATTAAAGGTAGATGGGGTGACAGCGATTAGCTTAACTTTGGTTCTACCCTCCTGATCTCTTCTCAGCGCCTCAACCAATCCACCTCTGATTTCTGCTTCAGAAAATGATTTTTCAGAACAAACCCGCGCCCAAAGATCTAGACCTTCACGATCTAACCAACGATAAAAAACGGCCAATTCCCGAAGGTTTCTGACCAACGTGTTCGGGCTTAGCGAACGACGAGCCATAATAAATTCATTGGGCGCAGGAATAGGCAACCCATCTCCATCTAATAACAGAGGCAGCTGATCACCCGTCGGATGAGTCACCATTTCCACTTTCATACATATCTCTCAATTTTACATAAATATTAACTAATTATTTTTATAGTTACAATTATACTATTATATGATTTTTTATTCGACCATTTTCTCAGCCCATAAAAAAACCCCTAATAATAGGGGCTTAGTGGTATTTTTTACAAAATTAGTCTCAGGTGACCTCTAAAAAGGTTATACATACCTTAAACAATATAAAATCTATATTTGTATATTAATTTCATTAATATACTTAATTTATAAGTATATTTTGTAAGTTTTTTTGTTAAATTATTGATATTTCTTATGAATTATTTTACAAAATCCAGTTTGAATCTATTTTGATAAATTCCTTAACTTTGTATTTGTTACTCCGACCTCTAATATCAATTAATTCGCAGTCACGGTCTTTCGGCAGCTTTAAGCCAAACGTTAATGCTATTTACCCCCAATGTCAGTAACGTATCTTGTATCGATACCACGCGTTGCAACATATCACCATGATCAGATTCTTCTCGTTCCTCTGCTTCCGCAAATAGACGGGTCATTAGTTGTGTAAGGTTATTTTCATGATCGTGCAGATACTTTTTAATACGTTTGACATATGACAGATAAATCTCTATTACAGCTATTGCTTGATCTGGATCGTGTTGTGAAATGGCGTTTAGCCATTCCCCAAATCCGAAGAGTCGGTGGTGTTTATTCTCATTATCATTTTCCAAGATGCTAAAAAATTTTTCAATCAGCTCTACTGGAATAGATATTCTCAGCGTATTACGCTGAAATAAGCTTTCCATCTCTTGTGCAACAGCCCTAGCGTTTTGGCTATTATCATTCAATCCAGTTTCGATACCACCAAGGCACTGATTCCGATGTTGTTTTATATTTTCAGGATGTGTCCATACAGTCGCTGCGCCACGCCATGCCTCCAAAATATTAAGTGACTTCAAATTATCATGCAGAGAGGTAAAGTCAATGTGATTAGACAACGCTGCCAAGGCCGATATACGCCCCCATGTTTCCATGTCCTTACAACCACCCTCTAGATGAATACGTTTAAGTAAGGGCGCAACGTTTTCAAAATTATTACGGTACGCGTAATAGAGGCAACGTTCAGCAGTCTTCCAAAGTCCCGAAGCATCTTGCATAGCACGCTCGAATAAATCCCAACCCAACACAGTATTTTGACTCTGCAAATATGGTAAGCGCCGCAGTATCAAAGCACGAATGGCAGGATTATCGTGTCCAGCAAAACGGCGCAGAGTGGGAGAAAGTAACTCGGGAAATGGAACACTGTGTTCTTGGAGTCTATCAACTAAAATCATTAGTGACTCAGCTATGCGACCACCCATCATATTGATACCTGTTGTGATCAAATCACTCGAATCTTCTTTGATAGTACTGTCCTCTCGAAGATTTGCAAAACCTATGGCCATAAACACAAGTCGCGCTGCATTTTGTGCATCCTGTATTACATGTGAGCAGGCTTGCAGGGCATCAGATGCGGTACGATTGTGATGCCAGTGATGGGAGTGTCTTTCCAGTTCATTAAGGATATGAACCGCCAATGAGGTGGCATCGGGCTCACCGATTGGTGTCCATGAGCCATTGGTTTGCAAGTTACCATAACGATATTTCAGATAATCAGCTGCACCATCCATGATGTCATCGCGGAACTTTTCAGAAAATTCGTCCCAATGAGTGGACAACAACAGCAAAAAGCGTGTTGGATGACGTGAAGATGCTTCACGTAATTGCCAACCAACTTCTCGCTCTCCACCAACAAGAAAGTCATCAAAGTCTTTACCTTGTCCTGAGTAGTGTGCCAATACTCGCAACACCTCACTATCACTGGAACTAAGAAATACCTCAAATGAAAATGGGGCTTTAACCATACCACTCCACGAATGAATGTAAGGTTGTCGAATCATTCCACTCGCTTTTTTTTCATAAGAGTCAAGCACCTTTTGTGCGTCGGATGAGCGTAGGTAACATGGGATAGAGACGATCAATTCAGCCTGTTTTTTTAATGCCCAGAAGCGGTCGGACTCATCGGTAATTCCTTCATCCCACACGGACATGATGCACTCCATCACCTCATCTTGTGTAGACGTATCAAGGTACATATATGTTGTATTCATCAATGTACCTAATTCGTAATTAAGCTCAAACTTCAATAAATTCTTATTGCACAATATCCGCCCGATTAAGTCAATGTTAGCTAAGGAAGAGTTATTACAAGCGAGGATTGCAAAGTAGATTAACGCCCCTTCGTGATTGAAACACAGGCGTTCACGGTTATTTTTCCACCAGTTGGAGCGTACTTTTGCATGATGAAGGATGGCATTTTCTATCGAATTCATCAGAATATTCTCAGCGTCGACATGTCGCGTGTCATTCTGAGTATGGGTATCTTCATAAGAAGTCTTTTGCAGAAATCCACTTCGATAACCTATACGCGTGTTGCCGTGGCGCGATGATTTGACTTCGCTCCAGCGCTCAAGAGACTCCAATGCCAAGTCCAGCAATGTAGTGGATTCTTCCATTCGTTGGCAAAAAAAGTTGCCATCGCTTTTCCCAAACTCATGAGGTTGGCAACGCAGTTTGTTATTGAAGTGATGTTTAATGACATCGTCGTCACTGATGTCACCCGCAACATAGCGCCATAATAAAGTATCATTCACAACTTTTGCTGCTACACAACGAGCGATGGCACGCCCCAGAGAATTATGTTCTTGTCGCGGCATATTGAGCAACTGCTCTAACAAGGGCTCGACCAGTGTCAAATTTCCCGTGTCGATTTCAGATATATAATGACCTAGCTGATGAGCAATTTCTTTACCATCAAGCCAATCCAGTGATAATGATTTAGTCCAAAATTGAAGTATCCCTGCAGCATCCTCGTTTATCCACTGTGATACACGGTGCATATGCGCCGCCAATCCATTTACATCCTGCGTTTCTATCAAAACAGGTACAAGATTCCTGAGCCAAAAGTGATGCCAGTCAATTTGTACAGCTTGAGTGCAAATCACTTGAAACACGTCACGATGCTTATTGTACAAATCACGTATCAGGGGCCAATCATCATTTTGTGGTATCTGTTCGGCAAGCGATTCTGCAACCAAGCGGCGAACATGGAAGGCAGTGCTACCAATTAAAACTGTTCTCAGTTGTTTTCTAAATTCGCTTCGCTCTCCCATTACCAATTGTGCGACAAAACTACGGATACTGGGACGCACAAAAGGCACAGGGGGTAAAGCTTGAATAAATTTATTTAGCGGTACGCCTTGACGCATCGCTCCACTGATTACTAATACATCTAGAAGAGTTTGATGCCCGAATGTTAGTTTCCTATCTTGAGTTTCTTGCAGCACGTTGAGGCTGAGTAAAGCTCTTAGAATATCTTGTGATGCATTGAAGCGCTGACGGGGCACCACTAGGCTGCGGGATTTAAGCATCTCATCGGCAATAGCTTCAATAGCTTGCATTGCTATCTCACCCAGCACGCTATCGGCCTGAATAAAGGTGTCGAGATATCGCTGCGCCAACGCTTGATTTGTTACAACATTGAAACTTCCCTCTCGTCGTGCAAGTTCTACAAACAATGCCAGTTCGCGAGGATTTTTAATCAGCTCACGGGTAACAGGATCTATGGTCGCCATGTGGATGTCAAGCACGTTAAGTAGCGGAGCAACTTCGGTCTCCCAATTCAATGGACGACATTTTAATTCACAATCCCATTTCCGCTCGGCAATTCGGCGGTCGTATTGCAGGTCAAAGTCACGGCAGGCAGTTACTACAGTAATATTTGGAATCAATAGCAAGCGATCTATTTGCGCTAAGAAGTATGTTAGTACTCTATACTCACGGGCAATAGACAGTACATCTAAAGAATCTATTACAATGACCACTTGAGTTTCTTCAGCCATGCGTGCTGCTTGTTCTACCCATTTTTCAGATAAACCTTGAGCTTGGCGTTCTAGTGCTGTATCCAGATCGGCGTATTCACGTGCTTGAATAAAAAGAGGCACTAAGTCATTTTGTTTTTGCATCCGTTGTTCCAACGCTTCTTGCACCGCCAATATCACGCAAGTTTTACCAGAACCTGGTAGACCAGTGAGTAAAATAGAGCGTTTTTTCACATCAACAGCTGTGATTATCTCGTTTACAACGGGACTGGTAATGTACTGCCCAGAAATGTTTCGTTGCCATGTTCTACCGATAGCCGATGTGCTGGAAAATGAATTACGCGCCTCAACAAGACTCATAGCTGGGGTCAGCATTGCACCTGCCTGCTGAAGGATAGCCTTGAGGTCTTCTTTGGTTAAACGATGTAGGGGAGACGTGGTTAGGTTACTGCTACCCATGCGCCCACCAAGATTATCAATACGCGTCCATAGGGCATTGAATCCGGATGTTGAGTTGCTCGCCATAAAACGTAAACGTTCATGTAGCAAAGTCTCCATTCGATCCAATTCGCAACTGGTTTCAAACAATGTTCTGCACACGAACTCGTAGATTGAGAGATTAGGTGCTTTAGTGGCAAATATCGTTGTCAATTCGGCATCAATTTTTTGATGCTCTTTGCTCAATTTCTTACGATAGCTTGCTTCATCGGGTTGAAGAACAGCGTATTCACGCAGTTTTGCTAATGTACTAAAAGGACTACGTGAATAGAAACGTACTTCAGCATTCTTATTGATAGCCAACAAGCTGGATGCCTTTTCTAATTCATCACCAAGGTCAGCTACCGTCCATGGCTTGAAATGAGTCTGATTCTTTTTGCACTGGCAGCAAATCTCCGTGCCATCAGCTTTTCCGATCACTATATCGTCTACAGAATACGATACAGAATCTACTTCAATCCATTGGAAATCTGGATCGGACAGTACCGTCAATGCCCAATCAAATGCGACTAATGTTTGGTAACCATCACCACGGTTGGATCGAATGCCTGCGATACTCATCTATTTAATCCCTATTGGCATTATTTCGTCATACTATTCCAGCCAAAAATTGAACTATGCTGGTTATTTCATAAGTAATAACAATCAAACAGGGTTGTTACGACTATTTTTTTTCGGCAATGGATTATTTAGTTTATCCATTGTCATCCCATGTGCATAGGCATTGTATTGCCAAACAACAAACTGTGCTAAAAGCCTTTCTTGCTCTTTCTTCAATCGACTATTCTCGGCTTCTAGTGTTGATATACGTTTGGCTGCAATATTGAGCGAAGGTGGAATCTTGGCTTTACGTTTACCATTAGTGCGAATATCCACCTTCTTATCGTCAAAAGCAGACTTAATCCTCGAATACCCTTGCAGGGTCTGTCGAGTTGCCGCAATGGAATATCGTTTAACAGCTAATGCACAGAGACTATCCCATGTAAATTTTACTTCATCATCCCATTGATCAATAAGTGATACGGTTTTTTTTATGTCTTGGTCGGTAATATGTTTTGCCATCACACCCCTCTCAACATTTTTAGTTTGGCTAATGCCTGCGGTGGCCGGTTAAGGGTTTGCACACCAGATTGACTATTCTTTTCGATTTTCGGAAGGCGTTTTTTATGATTAATATCCAGCGCCTTGTCTAAATGGCTCATCTCCAATTCAGAGGAGAGCTTAATTAGGGTTCCGTCAGGCAAATTGTCATCAGTCAGTCGATCAATCAATTCTGAGCAAACTTTGATTGTTTCCATGCGCTTGTTGTAATGACGATCCGCCCCAATCGTCCCCTCATCCATGGCCACTTTATCTGACTCCAGTAATGACTGTTCGCTGGCGAGTCGCGTCTTTATCCTCTCCAGCTTAACCTCATCACCCTTTACACAGACCTGTTCGGTGCAGGTGATGCAGTGACGATGTTTAGAGCAGGGGGATATAATATAATCGTGTACACAAACACCAAACTCTGTCTGATGCAGTGTCAGTGAGGCACTGGTATTTATTTCCTGAATGGTTTCAGGATTAACAATCTCAACAACAGGCAGAGTATTGGCAGAGTCCTTATCACTACCCGTGATTAATGCGAATTGTTTATTATAGTGCTCAGGTGTGGTGTGATTATAGACTTGGTTATGCTTTTCATTTGCCCGCCCTGCCCACTTGGTTAAAAGTTCCGTTTCCATACCGTTAACTTTGGCAATCGTTGTCAACAAATGGCGTATTTGGTGTGTAGCCATTTTATAGGATGGATACCCACCTCTCTCAAATACGCTTTTAACATCCGCCAACTCGTTCGAACCTCTTTTCTTCTTTTTCGTTGGTGCTAGATCTTCATTTAGCGTATCTATATGCGGCATCCATAATTTTTGTTCATTGGTACCTTTTTTTGAGTGCAACTGATTTTGAAATAACGTGAATAGTCCCTCTGACCATTTGACTGAAATATTGCTGCCTGTTTTATATTTTATGTGCGGAAAGTCACTCATACTTCCGGTATAAACTTCACTATCCGTTGGTTGCACGAGAGTTTTAGCAAACTTGCGAGCTGCCACGGAAATATTTTGCAACCGCCGCACAGCTTCTCTAACAGTCTCTTCCATTGCACTGGGAACCCACTCCACCTCATATCCATAACCTTTGCCGGAATACCACTTTATCCCGAGTGCCTTATTGCCATGTCGATCTACATCTTCATGGAGGCAATCTTTTTTTAGATAGAACAATTCACTCGCTCTGGCGGGTGCTGCCAATAGTATTGCTACCGCCGAAGACGTGAATATATCTCTCGGAGAAAGTCGATCTTCTCCAAGCGCAAAAATCTCAGCTAGGGCTAAAAGTGCATTTTCATCTGGCAATTTCTTATTTCGATGATCCGTACCTTTCTTGCCAACTTTTTCAACGGTATCTTCACCGCGTTTTATAGGATTCAACCATGTAAATGGTTGAATAATTTTCTTTTCAGCTAGAAATTTTTGTAATTTTTCAAGGTGCGCGCCACCATGATAGGCCGCCTGAGCTGAATAAGTCTCTCGAATCTCCTGGGCCGCTTGGTCAAGGACGACTGAATTAATGGAACAGACATCCACTTTGCCATACGCTCTCATCATCACTTTCTCAATGACACGAATAGCCTTCATTTCATTAAGCGTCTTAGCAGGACTTAGGGTCTGGCTATACAGCAAGTAAGCCTTCGCAAAGGGAATAATTGATTCATTCAAGAGATTTTCGGAATCTCTGTTTCTTGATGAGACCCCTACCTTAGTGAAATTAGCCACCCCTTTCCAGTAGGCAGACGCATACTCCATCTCTTGATTTAGAGGAGGAAGTGACTCGGAGAACAAGATGAAATCTTTTAGATTACGCGTTGCATCTCTCTCGAATTTAGGCGTAAATATTAGTACACTATCCATGTATCGCCTCTTCCTTCAGCTCAGAACACCGCCTCATTACCTGGGTAACTGCATATATTGCTCTATCATTGATAGCGGCTATTTCCAAATCATCAGTTTCTTCAATAATTATTTCCCGCTCACCTAGCAACCATTTCAACACCAAATGATGAGGGGCATTTCTCCACGCTTTGAACTTTGGACAGATATAACAGGCGACTGGCGCATAGTCATGACACATAGCATTGGTGCCACAGGAACCGATATTGTTACGATTATCATTGGTTCTGATACGTTGTGCCCCCGGCATCGTTGTGAAAACATCCGCCTCAGATTCCACCAATTCTCCCTGAAATGCACTGGCATACCGCATGAGAGAACCATTCATGATCTCTGATATGGTGGCCGCCTGCTCTGGAATATTGGCAACGTATACCTTGGTATTCTGGGTATCAGAATGATCTAATAATGTCGCAATAGTCAGTACACCCGCGCCTTCACGCGCCGCACGTGTCCCCAAGGTATATCGGAATCGGTAACCTGTCGTTTTTAGTAACTTCCCAGTTCTTTCTGATGTAATTCGTAATTTATCAATAACATTTCTCAGTTGTAATGTTATATCTGATGTTTTCCGATGTGTCACATCTGTCTTCAACGCGGCCTTCATGTCATCATTAGAAATCCCCTTTAGTTGACTTAGATCATCGGGGAAAATAGGTAATAAATCAAAATTTTCATGACTGAGTTGTCTTCCAATTTGATGCTCAGCGATCTTCTTCACATTTTCAATATGCACACTTAGCACTTGCCCTATACTTTCTATAAGCGCAAAGTCTGTAAAATCAGATCTAAACCCACGCCCACGTACTTTCGCCTTAGGTAGGCGCAGCATAACCACAGCTGTTTCCAATGTTTCCGAGTCAACTCGAACATCACCTATCTTCAATGAGGCTATTTGAATGGGTCTTCGTCCCGTCGCAGCAAATAGCTGCGCTAAGGAATATTCCTTAGCATTAATCGCTGACTCGGCGTACTTGTTATCAAGCCCACATCTTATTGCTTCAAATTCAGTATCGCTGTACGGCCCTTCCTCAGGATCTAGCGATAAAACGGCTGTTCCCTTATCATTTCCTGACAACTTCCAACGACTTAGTAATTCAAACAACTGATCACTTACGGCTTTAAACTCTAGAAAATACAATTGCTTTAGGAATACTCTTAATACTCCAAGCCTGTATTCCTCACTTTTTTTCGAATAAATTGATTTATATACCAACAAACCCGTTTCATCTATGACCCTTCTACCTGTTTTGTCGTGATAATTTTTTATCGCAAGACATACATTGAATGCATGATAAGCCGACTTACTTTCTGCAAAGTACACGAGTGTCGATCTCACATCTTCTTGTATTGCCGGATCAAACTCAGCGATAAAATCAACGTTAAGTTCCTTGTTTTTATTTAGCTTCCAGACATCAGAATCCATATCAAACTCATATCCATTAAATGATACAAATTTTGATACATTGCTTACTGATAAAGAATTAACTTTCACTTTATTCCCCATACGCATTAACTCAGAATGGCACATCCCTATTTTTTATTTCTATCCGGTCTTTGTCTGCCGTGCGTATCTTTTTTTGCAAGTGCAAGCCAAATTTCATGGCTTTTTTCTGCTGATAGCGTTTTGTATACGTTTTTGCCGTTCCTGAACCTTCTTTCCACCCCATCATGTAACTTCTCAAATCCTCTACCTCAGACTCAGACATTTCTCCAGAAATTAAGAAGGATTCAACCTGCTCACTAAAGTCATCATTCCAAGTATGCCTAAGCGCATGCGGATGAACACTGAAGCCTAAGTTTTTAGTTAGAATGAAAAATATTTTATCTACTGCAGAATGAGATAGGGGCATCGCTACGGATGCCCCATTTTGGTGGCTAACAAACAAATATGAACACTTATTCACACCTTTTACCTGAGAACGATATTTCATAATGTACGCTTCGATCATCAAATAAAGCTCATCAGAAACATCGACATCTCGGCTGAGTGTTTTTACCAGTGCAGGATTTGTTCGTGGATCATCCGGATTATCCGCCTCTCTTCGGATACCTATTGTTTTCCTCCCAGGATCTACGTCTGTCGCCTTTAGAGACAACAACTCCCCCTTGCGACAACCCAGGTACATGAGAATATGTATGATCAAACAGTTACGATAACGAACGGCTTCATTTTTCCATGGATTGTCCACCGAACTTGGCTCTATCATTTCCAGCAATCGAGTCTTCTGATCCATTTCCAAAGACTTAAACGGTTCACTACCGGAAGACGACGACATCTTCACTGGACGATGATTAATTATGCTACTTGTCATCCTGCTAATTGCTTTATGTGAGGCAGGTGAAATTGTATTTGCCAGCCAGGTAACATACTGAGCAATCACCGTTAATCTGTGGTAGGTTGTATTAGCCTCAACAAGATCTTCATCCACAATCACTGTATACCGCGCCAGCTCTATCTTCTTTAGATTGATAGGGACTACGTTATTTACTTTCTCGCTTCTCTCTGCTTTAGAGAGTTCAACTTTCGGTTTTTTTGCCCACAAAGCAATCGACTCAATCTCTGAGATGGTCAACAAATCGTCTGCACGAAACCTACCTTCAATATCAATTTCAAGAAAATCACATAGCTCTGTAAAGAATCCAAGCACGCCAAAAACTGATCGGATGGTATTGATCGAATCAGACTTATTTCGGTGATGAATCGTAGTATACAAATTCTGGTAAATCAGAGGCTCTCTCGTATCACCATGCACTAGTAGTCCATAACGCTCACCGTTCGAAAATCTAAAGGCCTGGTATTTATACATAAGTTTAAACCTAAAATCATACAAATATTAAAGATACATGATAACCATAACATAACTCAAAAAAAAGTATACAGAAATATTTAATAATTTCTGTATACTTACAGGTAAGCTGTTGAAAAAAATAATATTAACTTAAATTATTTTACAAATAAGATCTATGGTAAGGGTCAAAAAGGAATATCATCATCAAAATCATCAAAACTGTTCGTTGTCGCCGCCGGTGCGGCCTGTTTCGGCGGTGGTGCTGACGCATTTGTGTTTGCATTCATGTTTTGATTGCTATCAAAGCTTGGCGAGGTTTGCTGCTCTGCCCCTGGCGCACTGAAATCCCCACCACCACCGCGACCATCCAGCATTTGCAGCTCGCTGGCAACGATTTCGGTGGTGTAACGCTCGTTGCCGGTATTATCTTGCCATTTGCGCGTTTGTATCCGACCTTCAATATAAACTTTAGACCCTTTACGCAAGTACTCTCCGGCAATTTCACCGAGCCGATTGAAACATACGACACGGTGCCACTCGGTACGATCTTGCATTTCACCGGTTTGTTTATCACGCCACGAATCTGACGTAGCTAACCTTAAGTTTGCAATCGCCGAACCCGCCGGTGTATACCGCACCTCAGGATCGGCTCCCAGATTACCAATTAATATCACTTTGTTTATGCCGCGCGCCATACATTCACCTCTTTAATAATTTACCAACTGACTCACTTTCCCCAGTATAGCTAAATCGGGATAAAGCTTGTTTATCAACCGCATGGTTATCCACTTTTAGGTAGGCAATACCATCTTCAGGGATGACCACCGCTTCAGCAACCCCCGTCACATTGGTCAATTCGTGTACCAGGTGACTGGCCTGCTCTTTGTCAACGGGACCCACGTTAATCATAAAGCTCCCTAAATAACGTGGGTTACGCATGGTTTTTACAAAAAACAGCCAAATCACCAACATCACTGTACAACCCAAAAAAACACCTTCTAAGCTATATGCGCCATATAATAACCCACCCATGGAACCCCCCACAAACGCACCGATAAATTGAAAGCTTGAATACACCCCCATGGCAGTCCCTTTTAAATCTGCCGGGGCGGCTTTGACAATCAATGAGGGCAATGAAGCTTCTAGCACGTTAAACGCAATAAAAAAGATTAATAAAGCGATAAAGATCAAAACCATCGAGTGATAGCCAAACATTAACATGACCTCAGCCACCACCAAGGCGGCCACCGATAATATCATGATTTCTTTCATTTTTCTGCGTTTTTCTGCCACGATAATAAAAGGCACCATCAACGCCATCGAAAGCAGCATAACGGGCAAATAGACCCACCAATGTTCCGCTGAATCCAATAACGCATAATCCCGTAAGGCCAACGGGATCACCACAAAACTGGCGGTTAATGTCACGTGCAAAGTAAAAATCCCAATGTCTAACCTTAGCAATTCAGGGTCTTTTAGCACTCGCTTAAATTGTGCTGGAATCGGCTGAGCATCTCGATGAAACTTAGACTCAATGGGGGTGGGAACAATTTTTAGCAAAACAACAATCCCACCTAACGACAACAAGGCGGTTAGCCAAAAAATGCCCGGCACCCCAATCCAACTTTCCAATAAAGGACCGAGTACCAAAGAAAAAGCAAACGCGATCCCAATACTAATACCGATCATGGCCATCGCTTTGACTCGATGTTCTTCACGCGTTAAATCCGCCGTTAATGCCATCACCACCGCCGCAATCGCACCCGCGCCTTGTACCGCTCGCCCGATGATAACCCAAGTCATCGATTCTGCAAGCGCGGCGATGACACTGCCGACCGCAAAAATTAATAACCCAAGAATAATGACGGGTTTTCTGCCGATTCGGTCTGACAGCATCCCAAAAGGTATCTGAAAAATTGCCTGGGTGAGTCCATAAATACCAATGGCCAACCCTATTAAAAATGGCGTAACGCCCGCCAACGATTCTGCATAAAGCGCAAAAACTGGCAAAATCATAAACAACCCCATCATCCGCAACGCATAAATACTCGCCAAGCCACGGGTGGCTTTCTGCTCGGATGGTGTCATGTGATCTAAATTTTGCTCAGTCAACTCAACCACTTTTGCACCTAATTTATTCACCTCAACGCTTTCCTCATAAAATTGTTCTCATCATTTTTGCGTATGCATAGCAAAACGCCGTATATTAGCAGGTTCGTTATTTAGCAGAAAAGATTATGGACACAATTCAACTACGCGGCACCCGAACACACAATTTAAAAAATATTGATTTAGATTTACCCCGAGACAAACTCATTGTTATTACTGGACTTTCCGGTTCTGGCAAGTCATCATTAGCCTTCGACACGATTTATGCCGAAGGTCAACGTCGATACGTGGAATCCTTGTCAAGCTATGCGCGACAATTTTTGTCCGTCATGGAAAAACCGGACATTGACCACATTGAAGGATTATCGCCGGCCATCTCCATTGAGCAAAAATCCACGTCTCACAACCCACGTTCCACGGTGGGTACCATTACCGAAATTTACGATTATTTACGGTTATTATTTGCCCGAGCTGGCCAACCGCACTGTCCCACCCACCACACGGTACTGCAAGGACAAACCATCAGTCAAATGGTTGACCAAGTATTAAACTTACCAGACGATACTCGTTACATGTTGTTAGCCCCTGTCATCCAAAACCGCAAAGGCGAGCACTTACAGTTACTGAGTGAAATCAGAGCACAAGGTTTCGTGCGCGTACGGGTTGACAATCATATCACTGAACTTGATGTGGTACCGGCCCTGGAAAAACAAAAAAAACATACCATTGAGGTGGTCGTGGACCGCTTTAAAATCCGCCCTGAATTACAACAACGGCTGGCGGAGTCTTTCGAAACTGCACTACAACTCTCCGATGGTCTCGCTAAAATTATATCCATGGAAGAAAACAGCCAAGAAGAACACACCTTTTCGGCCAAATTTGCCTGTTCAAAATGTGGTTTTAGTATCGAAGAACTGGAACCACGTTTGTTCTCCTTTAACAACCCTTCCGGCGCTTGTCCAAGTTGTGATGGCTTAGGCGTAAAACAATTTTTTGATGAATCGCGGGTGGTATCCCATCCGGAACTCAGTTTACGCGAGGGGGCCATTCGCAATTGGGACCGGCGTAATAGTTTCTATTCCCAACTGCTAGAAGCTCTCGCCAAACACTACCAGTTTGATCTTGACAAACCGTTTATAAAGCTGGCCAAAAAAATTCAGAAAATCGTCTTGCACGGCAGTGATAAAGAGACCATTAAGTTTACCTACAAAGCGGATAATGGGCGTAAATCCACACGTTCGCATACTTTTGAAGGTATCATCCCCAACATGCAACGCCGTTATCACGAAACGGAATCCAATGTGGTTCGAGACGAACTCGCCAAATATTTGAGCATTCAAAAATGCCCAGACTGTGAGGGAACTCGACTCAAAAAAGCCGCCCGTTATGTCTACATTGGCGATAAATCGTTACCTGATATCGTTTCGACATCCATTGCCCGCACCCAGGCATTTTTTGACGCCTTGGAATTGCCAGGCAATCGTGGCCGCATTGCCGAAAAAATCGTTAAAGAAATACGTCAACGGCTAAATTTTTTAGTGAACGTTGGCCTTGAATACCTTAGCCTGGATCGCAAAGCCGACAGTTTATCCGGTGGCGAAGCACAACGCATTCGCCTCGCGAGCCAAATTGGAGCAGGCCTGGTCGGTGTCATGTATGTCTTAGACGAACCTTCCATTGGACTCCATCAACGTGATAATGAACGCCTGTTAAAAACACTCTTATATCTACGCAACCTTGGCAATACTGTCATTGTGGTAGAACACGACGAAGAGGCGATTCTCATGGCCGACCATATTGTTGATATCGGCCCCGGTGCGGGTGTCCACGGAGGGCAGGTAGTGGCGCAAGGCACACCTAAGCAAATAAAACAACACAAAGCCTCACTCACCGGCCAATACCTTTCTGGCAAACAAAAAATCGAAATTCCCAGCACTCGAATCCCACCGGACCCCGACCGGCAATTAATCATCAGAGGGGCCACGGGCAATAACCTCAAAGGCACCGATACCGCCATTCCCGTAGGTTTGTTTACTTGCATTACCGGGGTATCTGGCTCTGGCAAATCCACCCTCATCAATGACACACTGTACTGTCAGGCCGCTCAGGTTTTAAATCGTGCCACCACCATAGCCGCCCCTTTTCAAGCCATTGACGGCTTAGAATACTTTGATAAAGTGGTCGATATCGATCAAGCCCCCATCGGCCGCACCCCCCGCTCTAACCCAGCCACCTACACTGGATTATTTACTCCGATTCGTGAATTATTTGCCGGCACACCCGAGTCCCGTGCCCGAGGTTATGGACCGGGGCGATTTAGTTTTAATGTGAAAGGCGGCCGATGTGAAGCCTGTCAGGGCGACGGGCTGATCAAAGTTGAAATGCACTTCCTACCCGATATTTACGTGCAATGTGACGTGTGTAAAGGGAAACGCTACAATCGGGAAACGCTTGATATCCGCTATAAGGGGAAAAATATACACGAAATACTGGAAATGACGATCGAAGATGCACGACCTTTCTTTGACGCCATTCCCGCCATCGAAAAAAAATTAAGCACACTGATCGACGTAGGCCTCGCTTATATTACGCTCGGTCAAAGTGCCACCACCCTATCAGGTGGTGAAGCACAACGGATCAAATTAGCCAAAGAACTCTCTAAACGAGATACCGGTAATACGCTTTATATTCTTGACGAACCGACCACGGGCTTACACTTCCATGACGTCAAACAATTATTACAAGTCTTATTCCGGCTTAGAGAAAGAGGTAATACCATTGTTGTCATCGAACATAACCTCGATGTCGTTAAAACTGCCGACTGGATTATTGATGTCGGCCCCGAGGGTGGAGAAAACGGCGGCGATATCATTGCCACAGGTACCCCGGAACAAGTCAGCCAAATTGCCGCCTCCCACACTGGGCGTTTTTTGTCCGCTCTCTTAAAAAAATAAGCGCTTTTCCGATATTAGCACCAACAAAACACTTACAGAGTATTAAAAAATACTTGTATAATAGACAAACCATACGTATTAACAATTGCTTGGTAAAGCGCGGCGATCAAAAATCAACCGATTCGCCCGCACCCGCTAAGACTTAAAATTTGAGAATGCATTATCATGAGTACCGATCAATTAACCAATATCAATCTTATTTCCCAAGATTTACTGCCAACACCTAACACCATTAAGCAAGCGCTGCCCATGACAGCGAACGCCGAAGCGACGGTACTCGCAGGACGCAAAGCCCTCTGTAATATATTGGACAACAATGACCCACGCCTTTTCCTTGTGGTGGGACCTTGCTCGATTCATGATGTCGAAGTCGCCACAGAATATGCCCATCGATTAAAACAGCTCGCCGATGAGGTCAGTGATACCTTGCTGCTTATCATGCGGGTCTATTTTGAAAAACCACGAACGACCATCGGCTGGAAAGGCCTCATCAACGACCCAATGATGGATGATTCATTCCACATTGAAAAAGGCCTGCACATTGCCAGAAACTTACTGCGTACCATTGCGGAACTAGGACTGCCCACCGCCACCGAGGCACTCGACCCGATCACACCACAATACCTATCGGATTTAATTACCTGGACCGCCATCGGTGCTCGTACCACCGAGTCTCAAACTCATCGAGAAATGGCCAGTGGCCTATCAACCCCAGTGGGCTTCAAAAATGGCACCGATGGCAGCCTCAGTGTCGCCATCAATGCGATGCATTCAGTCTCCAGCCCACATCATTTTTTAGGCATCAACCAAGAAGGGCAATGCACCGTATTTCGCACCCGTGGCAATAAATACGGCCATGTGGTATTACGCGGCGGCGGCGGTTCACCAAACTATGAGGCGAATCATATTCAAGCCTGTGAACAAGCCTTGGAAGCCAATCAATTACCCTTAAATATTGTCGTTGACTGTAGTCATGGCAATTCGACCAAAGATCCAGCCAAACAATCCGAGGTAGCCGAAGACTGTGTTCAACAAATACTTCACGGCAATCGTTCAATTCGAGGCTTTATGTTAGAAAGTCATATTAACTGGGGCAACCAAGCCATTCCCGAAGATTTATCAAAACTCAAATATGGCGTCTCAGTGACCGATGCTTGCATTGATTGGGAAACCACCGAAAATTTAATTAAACAAATGCGAATAAACTTGAAAAGTTTAATCGTCACTCACTAAGGAATGGAAATTAAATAACGGTCATCTCGATATTTCCCGCTAATCATGTGACATCTAAGGGTTGTGGTGCTTCAATACCAAACCCTTGTACATAATCTACGCCGATATTTTTCAAGGTTGCTTTGATGGTTTGTGTTTCAACAAACTCAGCAATGGTCTTAAGACCCGCAATATGCCCGATTTGATTGATCGCTTCAACGATCGCGGTATCCATGGGATCATTTAACATATTACAAACAAAACAACCATCAATTTTTAAATAATCAACAGGGATGGCTTTTAAGTAAGAAAACGAACTCAACCCCGAACCAAAATCATCCAAGGCAAAAAGAAACCCCTCTTGCCGAATATCATTAATAAATTCTACCGCATCCCCCAAATTAGCAATCGCTGCCGTTTCCGTCACCTCAAAACAAACCAAACCGGCCGGTAATTTAAAAATATTGCGTTGTTCCCGAATAAAATTAAAAAAGCACTCATCACTCAGCGAAGCACCTGATAAATTAATAAAACAAGTGCCCAATGCCATTTCAGTACAAGAGATTTCATTCATTTTTTTTGACAAATAGCAAAACGCTTCACGGATTACCCAGCGATCAATGGCAGGCATTAAATTATAACGTTCCGCCGACGGAATGAAAGAACCGGGAGGTAAGAGGCTCCCATCGATATCACGCAAACGAATGAGAAATTCGAAGTGTCTTTCATCATTATCTTCATCAAGAGGAATAATCGCTTGTCGAAATAATTCAAATCTATTTTGATCCAGGGCCTCGTTAATACGAGATACCCAATGCATTTCCCCTTGGCGTCGTGCTAAATCAGAATCGGTATGATCAAAGATATGAATCCGATTACGCCCCATGTCTTTGGCGGCATAACACGCTAAATCCGCTTGGCTTAATATTTCATTGACATTAGCACTGGCTTCATTAATCATCGCCAACCCAATGCTCACACCAATGACAAATGGCTTATTTTGCCAAACAAAGCGAAAATTCTTTACGGCTTGTAACAATTGATCGGCAATTTTTTCGGCGCGCACCAAAGGACAATTCTCTAACAAAACACCAAATTCATCCCCCCCTAAGCGCGCCAAAGTATCCGCGTCACGGATTAAATGCTCCAATACTAACGCGAGTTGTTTTAAAAGCTCATCACCGGCAATATGACCACAAGTGTCATTAATAATCTTAAACTGGTCTAAGTCCAGATATAATAATGCATGGCTATATTGACGTTCTTTCGCCATATTCAATGCCATTGACAAGCGTTTCTCTAATTCATGGCGATTCACCAAATTTGTTAGAGAGTCGTGATAAGCCATGTGTCGAATCGTCGCTTCTTTTTTACGCCGATCCGCCCGCATTTGGGCTTCTCGTAACTCGCGATCAATCGCCGGCACGAGTCGAGCAAGATTTTCTTTCATAATATAGTCATGCGCACCCGACTTCATCGCCTGCACAGCGATATCTTCTCCAATACTGCCTGACACGATAATCACAGGAACATCCAAGCCAAATTCTCGCACCTTGGCCAAGGCGGCGGTGGAACTAAAATTTGGCATATTGTGATCCGTGATGACTAAATCCCAAGCGGAACTCTGTAAACATCGCTCCATAGTAGCGGCGGTGAAAACTCTTTGATAACTCGCGTGATACCCTCCTTTCGTTACTTCACGTATCAGCAGTAACGCATCATCTTCAGAGTCTTCTACAATTAATATTTTTAGTTGTTTAGCATCCATGAATATAACAAGCGACTCATCATCAGAATTTTAAAAGCACACAAAACATTTGATGTACCTTTACTTTTAACCCAGTTTATTGATGCTAAATATGGTATTTAGCATCAGAAATCAACCACGACACGCTTCCTTTGCCTAATGTAGACTTAACCATGAGCATAATTTTTAAGACAAAACAAAAATCATTGATATTAAAATGCAATAGAACTCTTCACAATACCGCTGCATGTTATTGAGTAATAATAGACTACCTTATTTGATTGCCCAAATACGCAAGGCTGATATAAAGGTGAAGTATATACCGATTTAGATAATTTTGTTGCTATCACCCACCGCCATCATCTTGACTTTGCGACCTAAACATCCTCCTCATCGTCCTGTTAACCGACGGAAGATCGCTTCTAATCAGTAACAATAGAGGATATTGATCATATGCTTTGGAAAAAAAATGAGAAAAGATAAGGTGACGAGCATTTTTTTTAGGCCTTGAAACAACAATACCCCACATAAAGATGCGGGGTGAGTTGAATCCAGCGAGAGTGTGCTAGAGAACCCTAGCTGGAAATTTTATTATTATTTGATAATTGAGTCAGCTTATTTATTAGGTTATTATTCTTTTTCATTTTTATAGCAACCCAACTCCCTAGCGCATCATCGGCCTACCTCTGTCACCGATGAAGCCTATTAGACCTATCCAAATTTAAATAATGCTTAGGCAGGCGAGCTCACTTGATCTTTGATCTCATGTGGATTTTCTTCACTCAACAATACCATCACACTTTCACCTAGAAAAACCTTGTGAAATCAACTCCCTTTACCGTTTGCATATACCCTAATGCGAAAGGCAAACTGAACACAGCTTGAGCAATTTATTTTGTACGTGCTTATTTGCAAATAGAAAGCACTGATGAGGAGAGAATTCATTGAGGAGAATATGTCGTTTGTACAATAAGTACAATTGCTGCCTCCTTTAAATTAAGTATCTTAGTAAGCCTAATGTAAAAGGTGTGCCAGCCGTCGGGTGCATTATAGGCACCAAACTATTCGGTGTGTTATTTATAAGGAGACGGCACTAGACTCAAGTGTGCGGCCTATCTAACGCCCGACAATACAATCCGCCAATAAATGGACAACGGCAAGCAAAACACATCATTCAACACGTTTCATCCCGCAGAAAGCGGTTTTAAGCAGATAACACCCAACCATAACTCCTTAATCATCAATTGGCCATCCCGCAAAAAAGGTCTAAGCCCTGTTTTACCTTTGCCATTAGTTTCATTTAACAGAGCGCGCTGTATTTTTAATGCGGAGTCTGAATCCGTGTGAGCATAACTCAACCAATCCGTCACGCTAACCTCAATCTCTTTTTTTTCGATAATTTTAGGCGTTAAATCTAGCTGTTTCACACAATTTAATAAACTCGTCTCCGTTAATGCCATCGTATGAAAAGGATTTCTGCGCCGCTCAAAAAAATTATAGTAATCGGCATCCTCTACCCGATAAGGAGACACCATATCAATGATACAAACGCTGCCATTAACTTTACATACCCGAGCCATTTCATTGATTTGTTTAATCGGATTAGGAAATTGATGAACACCAAATCTTGATATAACGACATCAAATGTCTCTTTATCAAAGGGTAAATCTTCGGCTAAGGTATTTTCAAAAAAAATATTTTCTATATGGTCTTTTTCGGCAGCTCTTGCCGCTAACGACAACACTTCGGGAGAAGCATCGGTCGCAATAACACTTTTCACTCGATTAGCTAAGTGACGACTAAAAGGTGCATCCCCACACGCCGTCTCTAACAACACGCTTTCTTTCGTCAATGCTAAACCATCAAGCATCCAGTCCAGCTCAATAGGAATCGAGTTGATTTGATCATGGTTAGTACGTTCAATCAACTGTGGCGGGGTAATCATTTCCCTCGCCATCATTTCTACTTGCTCCATAATACATCCGCTTTTCTTTCAATGGGAAACGACTTAACTCATATGCCGTGCCACTAAACACCGTCACAATTAACTCAGCAGCCATCAAGTACGAACAAAATACCACCGACACCATCAATCACTTAATAGATAAATAATATGGCCTATTTTGCCCCAATAAATCAACCCATATTTTAAGCATAGTCACACTGAACGCCTAATTAGCTCATGCAATAAACCAGTTAAGCTTAAAATACAACCAAATCAATCAATCACTGCTCATGTTAAGACACCGTATCATTATCGATAGATTAGCCTTTAGTAACAAGCTTTAGCGCTTGAAAATCTCAACAATGTAATTTCACAAACATTTTTATGGAGGGGGCCATGTGAATGATATAGCCGATTGAAGAAAAATCCATCCGAGATCAGAAAAAATCAAATGATAGTCTAACTGAAGGAGCAGAAATCATATTTGGAATGTGTCAATAGATTGTCTCATATCATTCACCATCACATGTAAAGCTTTCAATTGATCGTGCATGTTTTTTACCAATACATTGAGATCCTTGCTGGGTGGTACTTGAGCAGATGAAGTACCCGTCACCGCTGTCAATGCCCCCTCCTTTTTTATCTCTACGGATAAATCGGGCGCTGTTTCCGACGGCTGAAAAGTATCTTGCAGTTGCGTACGCACTTTACTGATCATCTCCGAAATAGTGGAGGTTGAGTGCGACGTGCGTTCAGATAAGCCACGCACCTCTTCGGCGACGACAGCTAAACCACGCCCCTTCTCTCCGGCCCGGCCCGCTTCAATGGCGGCATTCAGCGCCAATAAATTGCTTTGCTCGGCTATTTCGTTAATACGAGCAATAATAACGCTAATATCTTTTGTTTTTTGGGATAAAATATTGGCCGATGAGGTCTGACGATCCATCGCTGTACCGACTTGATCATCCGCTTGCATTGCAGAATCATCTTTTTTTATCTCAGGTGAAGCTTGTCGTTTGTTTGCCACGTCCTGTATTTGTGCGACGATTGCAGCAAGTTCGTTGGTCGTTATCGCTAAAGCGACACTCATTCGGTATTTTTTCATGACCAAGTTCCGCAACATAATACGTATGTCAATCAGATCTTGAGCTAAGCCGGAGAATTCATCTTGACGGTAGGTAATTAATGCTTTTTCTTCTTCACAAGATGTCAAATGGTGCTGAGTCATTTTCTGAGAAATCTGTCTGAGCCAATTAAGTGGCATCATCATGGATTTGAATAATAACCATCCTATCAGCCATATCACACTGCCTTGCAATGCCATCATGAATAGCAACATCGATGAAAATGAAATGCTTTCCTGTAAAACAATTTCACGCTGTTTGGTCATCGCTGACTTGGCATTTCGTACCTGTTGCAGTTGCTGTACTTGGTGCACACTTAACAACGCGAGTAATGCATCAAGATGTCCCATCAGCTCGTTAACCCGCGCCTTAAAAATCAGCATATTCTGCGATGCTTGCTGAGCAAGCATCATTTCACTGCCATCGCTAATCACCACCGCTACCGCCTGACGCATACCAAATAGAGCACCTTCAATGCCAGCAATCGGCTGATCAACATCGTTTAAAACGGTGCCAATAGAAAGTTTATCCACCAAATGGACCAGCGCATCATCCGCCTGAGTCAACCTTGCAAGTAATGCTTTTTTTTGTTTTTCATCATGACTAGCCACATAGGCGGTTAGCGCCAATTGCTTTTTTAAAACGGATACCTCTCCGCGCTGAAGGGCGTGTTTTGCCAAGAGGGTATCTTTTTGCTTTGCTTCCAGCCCCATCAGCTCTTCCACTAAAGAAACCATCAACTGCTGTGATGTCACTTCATCATCAAATGCAATCACCACATAAGTCATCGCACCTAACATCACGCATAAAAACCCAGCAACTCCAAACAATAACTTGTTTTTTACAGTAAAAAAATACGGTCGGCTCATGAATCGTCATACCCATCATCGGATGAATTCTAAAATAATATGAAGGGATGCAAGGCAAGCGCCAGAAAGGAAAACATATCGACGAGATTAAAAAAAGCAGGGGTGGTGCCCGGGGCCGGAGTCGAACCGGCACAGCCGTTAAGCCGAGGGATTTTAAGTCCCTTGTGTCTACCAATTTCACCACCTGGGCATAAACCGCATTCTACCTGAATAAAGAAGGTATTGAAAAACTTTATTTTTCACCGACAGAGATAACTGAACGATATCACATCATTCAATTCGGCCTACTCAATGACATTAATGGAGGCTGAGGCCGGAATCGAACCGGCGTCCACGGCTTTGCAGGCCGCTGCATAACCACTCTGCCACCCAGCCAAAACGGTACTCTATGTCACAAACGTACAAAATTCCACTGCCGTATTTCGTTCCTTAAAAATCGAAAAAACCCCGGCATGCTACCGAGGTTTCGAATTTGGAGCGGGAAACGAGACTCGAACTCGCGACCCCAACCTTGGCAAGGTTGTGCTCTACCAACTGAGCTATTCCCGCGATGAACGGTGGACCATTCTATGCATTTAGCGGCGCATGTCAAGCCTACCAACAAAACATTTTCAATCACTCGCCACATAGCCTTGAGCCAAACACCGAAAAGCGAGCGATTAATTCGGTGGCCACATCGTGATCATGAATCAGAATATGCTCGTCATTACTTATCTAGTAAACTGATATTTATATAATTTTTAATCGTCTAGCACAAACCAACCATCTTTCATTCAAATAAAAAATAACGGCCTAGGGGCGTTAGCTTACCCAATGTCGATGGCTATACATCGTCTGTCATTAAAATTGGCCAGGCGGCTCGTAAATACACAACCATCGACCAAATTGTCAAAAAAACCGCCACATAAAGCAATATCAATCCCACTTCTAACACGGGGATCTGAAAAATAGGCTCATTAAATAATAGCAATAACAAGGCAATCATTTGTACTGTTGTTTTTATTTTCCCCACCGTTGACACCGCCACACTGGCCCGCTCACCAATTTCAGCCATCCACTCACGGAGTGAAGAAACAGCAATTTCACGACCAATAATCACCGCCGCCGGTATCGTAAAAACCACCGTTGGATGAACCTGAACTAATAAAATAAGCGCCACCGCCACCATCAACTTATCCGCCACCGGATCAAGAAAAGCACCAAAAGCTGAAATTTGATTCAAGCGGCGCGCTAAATAACCATCAAGCCAATCTGTAATTGCGGCTAATAAAAAAATGCCTGCACAGACGGCACTCGCCCATTTAAAGGGTAAATAAAATACAATCACAAAGACTGGAATAAGAGCAATACGTGCCCACGTTAAAATTAAAGGGATACTCATGTCAGACTCATTTAAGTAGAACAATGAAATGATAAGCGTTGGCACAATATTCAGCACCTATCCACTTATCCTATTTAATTCGAGTGAAATACTTCGTATATTTTTTGGGCTAACTGCTTACTGATACCCTTGATGCTTATTAAATCATCAACGCCGGCTCGACTAACACCCTGCAAACCACCAAACTGTTTCAATAATAATTGTCGGCGCTTGGGACCCAATCCTGGAATCTCTTCAAGCGGAGAGCTTTGTTGTTTCTTTGTACGCCTATTCCTATGCCCTTGAATAGCAAAACGATGTGCTTCATCACGGATTTGTTGAATCAAATGCAATGCCGGCGATGTAGCGCCAAGTATAAAAGGCTCTGTGCGTCCAGACAAGAATAGTGTTTCCATTCCCGGCTTACGTTCCGGTCCTTTCGCCACCCCAAGCAGTAAGACATCGCTGATTTGCAGTTCAGTTAACACCTGAATGGCCTGTGAAAGCTGCCCTCTGCCACCATCGATCACTAAAATATCGGGTAACACACCCTCCGACTCTTTCAAGCGCCGATAACGTCGAGTCACCGCCTGATAGATTGCGGCGTAATCATCGCCCGGCGTAATATCCGTGATATTAAATCGCCGATAGGCGGATTTTACCGCACCCTGGGTATCCATCACCACACACGAAGCCACCGTTTCCTCCCCCGAGGTATGGCTAATATCGAAACACTCCAAGCGCTGCGGCATGCTCGCTAAATGCAACGCCGCTTGCAAGGCTTCAAAACGTGCTAACACATTCATTTTATTTGCTATATAACTTGCCAGTCCGGTCTCTGCATTAATCATTGCCAGCTTTACCCAGCGAGCCCGCTCCCCACGAACTTGATCATGAATCGCGATTTTACGGCCCGCTTGTTCGTGCAATGCCGTCTCCAACCAAACCTGATCCTCCGGCAAATGATTCACCAGTATCTCCGCGGGCATTTCCCGATGATTCTTCTCCGTCAAATAATACTGAGCGATAAATGCACTTAGCATGTCAGCCAGTGTCGCTTGCGGTGGCAATTTGGGGTAAAACGCTTTATTTCCCAAGTTATGGCCATCCCGAATAAAAAACACTTGCACACAGCCAAAATTGTTATGCAGACTGCCCGCTACGATATCTAAATGCCCGTGTTCGCCACAAATATACTGGCGTTCCTGCACTTTACGCAGCGCCTGGATTTGATCCCGGAATTTTGCCGCTTGCTCAAAAGCCAATTGATCGGCCGCTTGTTCCATACGATGCACCAGTTCGTCAATCACCGCCGAGTTTTTGCCGTCAAGAAACATGCTTGCATGCCGCACATCTTCGGCATATTGTTCATCACTAATCAAATCCACACAAGGGGCAGTACAGCGTTTTATTTGATATTGCAAACAAGGTCGAGCACGATTTTTAAAAAAGCTATCTTCGCACTGCCGTACAGGAAACAGTTTTTGTAATAAATTGAGACTCTCTTTAGCGGCACTGGCACTAGGATATGGCCCGAAATAGCGACCGTTGGCTTTTTTGATGCCCCGAAAATAACTCAACCGAGGAAAATCAGCCTGGGTCGACAAATAAATATAAGGATAGCCTTTGTCATCTCGGTATAAAATATTATATTGAGGTTTAAGTGTTTTAATTAAAATGTTTTCTAGAATGAGCGCTTCATTTTCGGTATGGGTCACCGCAATATCGATGGCATGAATACGCGCCACCATGGCTTGTGTTTTTAGCGAGGAATCACTCCGATTAAAATAACTCGATACTCGCTTTTTCAGATTTTTTGCTTTACCCACATAAATCACTTGTTGTTTTGCATTGAGCATCCGATACACTCCGGGCTTACTAGTCAAGGTCTTTAAAAAAGCCTTATGATCGAATGCGACATGATCAAACGAATCAGTCATTATTTTTTCCAGGCAAAAAACAAGGTGTACGCATATTCACATCAATGCGTATCCACCCATTGCCGTGCTTTCGCAAAAACCTGGTGGAACATATCCTCCGTAAGGCGATGGGTTTGGGTGTTATACCGACTACAATGATAAGAGTCTAACAATGCATACCCCATGGGCAATGAATGCAATCGCTCATGCCCAAATGGATAATCTTTTTGTTTCTCGCCGATGGCACGTATCACCGCATTATGTGCCAAAGTACCTAATGCCAGTATCATTGAACCCGATGCTAATTGTTGAATTTCATTATTCAAATAACCATTACAGTTCTGCACTTCCAATCCGATCGGTTTATTCTGCGGCGGCAAACACTTCACAGCATTAGTGATCCGGCAATCCAATAACTGCAAACCATCGCGAGACGACTCAGACACCGGCGCACTCGAAAAACCATATTTATATAAGGTTTGATACAATAAGATGCCCGCATGATCCCCGGTAAATGGCCGCCCTGTCCGATTCGCCCCATGTAAACCCGGCGCTAAACCCACAATCAATAAATGCGGATCATGATCGCCAAAAGCAGGCACTGGCTTGGCGTAATAATTAGGATGATCCTGCTTCACTTGAACTAAAAAATCAACCAAGCGCGGACATTGACGACATTTTATACTAAATTTAGGCATATTAACTCAACCAAACACAAAAATCAGATTATAACCGACATTAAGCAAAAGCTAACGGTTGAAAATCACAAAAACCAATCATCGCATGAGTAAATGTAAGTTTAAATTGATTTCAAAGAAAAATAGACGGGTAGCGTGGATTAAGCGTAGCGAATCCACGAGTAACAAGCGTCGAAAACCAACGAATGCCCCCTTGGGCTTGTCATCATTCAATACCACACTGTCACATGATTACATCGCTCATCGCTGACGTGGATTCGCTTCGCTTAATCCACGCTACCTGGAGAAAAGAAGAGGTAGCGGTATTTTTTAATAATTTTGCCTGAAATCAGTTTAAACTTACGAGTAAATAAAAACCAAATTCATCAATACGAGTAAAAATACCCATTTCGAGAATCGGATCACATAAATACAAAATAAACACAAGAAGATGACTCAGCTCACAAAATAATAGACACCCACCGCCGCACTCATGCAATGCGAAGCCAGCAGCTTATTACTACTCAACCATCGAACTGAACAGCTTCATTTCGATATTGCCACAGGAAAATACAGCGAACTCATTAAAAATATTCATCTGAATATGGGGCAAGGTGTGGCAGGCTGGGTAGCTAAAGACCCTAGCTCGTCCTTAGTTTTATACACTACAGTGTAACAAATCTTATTCAAGTGTGATAAATACTATAAAACAAGTGTAAAATCGTTTATTTTGTCAG
>VAPK010089520.1_pt1 | contig 28912 bp, 20 predicted proteins | sample 3395031 | NCBI WGS metagenome assembly VAPK01 (sample SAMN08290443, study PRJNA428436) | hydrothermal vent metagenome | isolation source: Deep-sea hydrothermal vent chimney 1 | place: Pacific Ocean: Juan De Fuca Ridge
AACAAGCCAGTGCGATGGGGTTGCAACTGATCCCAGTGGAAAGTTAGATCGCAATACAAGCAAATAAACAGGAATAATGATTGTCAACAAAGTCGAGAATTAAACTGATGCCATAGAAAAGCGCGGGATCTAACATGATTGGCTGGTCATCGGTACAACGAATTGTCAGCTCGAAAGAGACTACGGATATAAAAATGAATTTCCACAGAGCCCAGCCGTGACAATCCATTTATTGTAAAAGTTATAATCAGAGATGTACTCATGATGGCCTCGTAAAAAGTCATTTTATTCGTCATTCCCGCGTAGGCGGAGATCCATAGGTCGTTGATATTAATGGATTCCCGCCTGCGCGGGAATGACGGTGTGATGAAGATTCAGAGTTTTTACGAGTCCATTACTTATGAATTTGTTCTTTTCACAAACATGGCTCCTTGAAAAGGGGAGTTTCATATAAACGCTTACGGCCTGTTGTCTTGGTTCCCCTGTGCTTAATCTTTGGGATTACCCCCGCCGACCCAGGGTGCTCTATCCGGTGGCTGACCTGCCTTACCGGAACGGGATTCACACTCGCTGGAATATACGACCTTGCCCGGCCGCACTTGGGTTTCGCTTAAGTTATGGAATAAGCTGAACTTTATGATATCTACAACGAAAAAAATCCAACATTAAGGGCATAATCGCTCAACACAAACCTACAACTTGAAATAACTTTAAAAATGCATGCAAAAAACGAACCAATCTTGTCGATCCCTTATGGCAAAGAAGAGGCGCCCGGTCCCGGTTTTTCTGCCTGCGGTTACATTTTGGTAATATTTTGATAATACCAAGACAGCCACAGAGGCAACGACTTGCCGGCTAGAAGTTCACCAGTTCAACCTCAAAGACCAGCCAGGCATTGGGCGGAATCACGCTGCCGGCGCCACGGACGCCGTAGGCCAGCTCCGGCGGGATAATGAGTACGCGTTTTTCGCCTTTTTTCATGGTCAGGAGCGCCTCGTCCCAGCCCTTGATGACCCGGCCCGTACCTACGGCAAACGTGATGGGTTTGCCCCGGTCATAGGAACTGTCAAACTTTTGGCCGCTCACCAGCAGGCGGCCGGTATAATTGACGACAACCATCGTACCCTTTGCCGGCGGCTCCCCGGTCCCTTGCTTCTTGATCACGTAGCGCAGGCCGGAAGGGGTTGTTACAGCATCGGGCCAGTCCTTGCGGATCAACTCGATTATCTTTTCCTGTTTTTTCTTCCGGACTTCATTTTTCTTCTTTTCCAGAATGGCCAGCGCCTTGTCAAAGGCCGCCTGGCCGGTCTTGAAGGCCTCGGCATCCCTGCCGACCCGGATGATTTTAACGCTGGTCATGATATCGCCCTGTTCAATGGCGTCCACGACATCCTGACCCTGGACAACCCGGCCGAAAACAGTGTACTTGCCGTCAAGATGGGGAGTGGCGGCAAGGGTTATGAAGAACTGACTGCCGTTGGTATCAGGTCCGGCATTGGCCATGGACAGAACGCCCGGACCGTCATGTTTGAGCGAGGGATCAAATTCATCGGGGAAGGTATAACCTGGCCCGCCGGTTCCCGTGCCGAGGGGGTCACCGCCCTGAATCATGAAATCCTTGATGACCCGGTAGAACTTGAGCCCGTCATAGAACGGTCTTCCCGACGACTTGTCGCTGCCGCCGAGATGCATCGTGCCTTCGGCCAGGCTGACGAAATTGATCACGGTGAGCGGCGTTTTCTTGTAGTCAAGTTTAAGCAGGATGTCGCCTTTGGCCGTACTGATTTTTGCGTATAGTCCGTCCTTGAAATGGGACTCGGTTGCCATAACTGGTTCTCCGATAGAAAAAAGCACTGAGGTTAAGAGGAGGAAAAAAATAATTTTATACATATAACCTCCAGGGTTGAGTTAGTATCAATTTCGCTTGCTTACAATTCATGTCCATCCTTGTCAAGGAAAACCGGCCATTGTTTTTCGGCAAGAGTTCGGCAGTACCCCATCTGCACAAGATCAGAAGTCCACCGTAGAGGGACTATTGCCGTAAGTTCTCAATAAGTACATTTTTTTCAAACAATTTTATGGATTCCCGCCTGCGTGGGAATCCAGTGTTGTTGATCTCCCCGCCGAAAATTAGCATTGCGTCATTCCCGCGCAGGCGGGAATCCAGTAGTTTTGCATCCCCGGTGAAATGCCACGTTTTTTTTCGATTCGGACCCGTTCGCTATTGACTCGGCGGGGTAATCCTGTTTAAATAATACAATTTGTGTGCTGCATCAAACCATAGGCTCATAGACAGGGATCATCGTTGTTATACTGGATATACGGCGTTCTTGGAACGATATTTTTCCCCCTGTTGATTCTCCTGCTTGCACTCGCGGTTCTGATCCGGCCGGGACTAGGGCATGGCCTTGGTCAGCGGCTCGGGAACATAAAACCTGTTCATCCGGACAACAGGGATCAGACGGTGACCCTGTGGATTCACGCGGCCTCTGTCGGAGAGGTCCAGGCGGCTCATGCCCTTATCGTTGAGCTGACCACCAGGGCGAACGACATTTTTTTTGTCGTCACCACCATGACCGAACAGGGACGCAGAGTGGCTGAAAAGCAGTTGCCGGCCGGAGTTTTCTGCTTCCTGGCCCCGCTCGACGTGCCCTTTCTCGTCCGCCGCGCCCTGGGAAAAATCAGGCCGGACATGTATATATGCCTGGAGACGGAACTGTGGCCGGCCATGCTCCGTGAGGTGCGGCGGGCAGGGGTAAAAATGGTTCTTCTGAATGGCCGGATGTCCGAGCGGACCTACCGGCGCTATCGTTTGCTGCGGGGATTCATGGCGCAACTGCTGGGCGGATTCTCAGGGCTTGCCGTGATCAGGGAGGCGGATGCCCGCCGCTTTGCCGGCCTTGGCGTTGACGCCTCGCGGATCCGGGTAGCGGGAAACATCAAGTATGACCTGGCAATGAACAAACCTGAGGCGGCCAGGGAACGATACCGGTCGCTTCTCGGCCTGACGGGCGAGGCGGTTTTTCTTTGCGGTTCCACCGGCACCGGCGAGGAAAAGATCCTTGCCGGGGTGTACCAGGAGCTGCGGGAGCGCAGCGGCAGGAAAATAGTCTGGATCGTTGCCCCCCGGCATCTTGAACGGTTACCGGAAGTGAAACAACTTCTGACCGGCCTGGGCCTGGGCTACGATCTGTACACCGAACTGGCAACCAAGGGCCGCCAACACGATATCATGCTGGTTGACTGCATGGGTGAACTGGCCGGACTCTATAGCGCGGGTGACTATAATTTCTGCGGCGGCAGTCTGGTTAACGACGGCGGGCATAATATCATGGAGGCGGCCCGCTGGGGCAAGCCGGTCTATTATGGCCCGCACATGAGTGATTTTCTTGATGCCCTGGACCTGCTTGAACCGGCCGGCGCCGGTTTCCGGGCTCGGGATGGCCGCCACCTGGCCGAAGTGATCCTCGGCCACATGAAAGACCGGCGCGGCTATGAAGAGGCCGGCGCGGCGGCGGCCAGGGTTACGGCCGGCCAGCAGGGCGCGGCAGGCAGGCAGGCTGCCCTGGTCTTGCAACTGCTGGCATCCCGGGATGACGATGCGGCAAAAAAAACAGTGTTTGCACAATATGAAAAATATGAAAGCAATGATCGGCCTTGAAGACGGATCCATTATTACCGGCGAGTCTTTCACCGGTCCGGGCGAAGCTGTCGGTGAAATCGTGTTCAATACGAGCATGAGCGGTTATCAGGAAATCCTGACCGATCCGTCATATGCCGGCCAACTGGTGACCATGACCTATCCGCTGATCGGCAGCTATGGCGTGAATGACGAGGATATGGAGTCAAACGCCGTTCACCCCCGGGCCTTTCTGATGCGGGAGTACCGGAAAGAGCCGAGTAATTTCCGCTCTACCTCCACCCTGGCTGAATTCCTGCTGAAGTTCAATATCCTGGGCATCCAGGGCATTGACACCCGAATGCTGACCCGGATTATCCGCACCTCCGGGGCCATGAAGGCGGTTATTTCCACCGAGGACCTGGACGGCGATTCGCTGGTCCGGCGGGCCCGGGACTGGTTCGGTCTCGTGGGCCGGGACATGGTCCAGGGGGTAACGGTCGACACCCCCTATGTCTGGACCGGGACCGGACCGCAGGCTAGCGCCGGTTTTCCGGCCGGCGGGCCGGAAAAATTCAAGGTCGTGGCCTTTGATTACGGCATCAAATTCAATCAATTACGCATTCTCTCTGCCCGCGGATGCCGGGTACAGGTGGTACCCGCCACCACTTCGGCCGAGGAGGTCCTGGCCCTGGAGCCGGACGGCATCTTTCTCTCCAACGGCCCCGGCGACCCGGCCGGGGTTGCAGGCGTGGTGGACAATGTCCGGAAACTGCTGGGCCGGAAACCGATTTTCGGAATCTGTCTCGGCCACCAGATTCTCGGCCTTGCCTTCGGCGGGACCACGTACAAGTTGAAATTCGGCCACCGGGGCGGCAACCAGCCGGTCAAGGACCTGGCCACCGGCAGGGTGGAAATCACCTCGCAGAATCACGGCTTCTGCGTCGATCCGGCGAGTCTGCCCTCCGAGGTGGCGGTCACCCATATCAACCTCAATGACGGCAGCCTGGAAGGGATGCGGCACACGAAATACCCGGTTTTTTCCGTCCAGTATCACCCGGAACACGCACCCGGTCCCCATGACGCCGAGTATCTCTTTGACCGCTTCATTGAACTCATGAAACAGGAAGGAGCCGGCAACTGACTTTTTTTGTCTCCCGGCTTCTAACTAGTGTCCGTCTGGAAACGAGGATTTTTGTTCGAGATCAAGGAATGCGAAAAAAATAACCACAGGCATATAAATAATATTCCGAGTATTATTTTTTGAGCATAACACCGAGATCGGGCAAAAAGACCGTTTCCGGATGGACACTGACCACAAACCCCTTATGTCGAAACATGCCAAGACGGACAGATATTCATAAAATCCTGATCATCGGCTCCGGCCCGATCATCATCAGCCAGGCCTGCGAATTCGATTATTCCGGCGCCCAGGCAGTCAAGGCCCTGAAGGAAGAAGGCTTTGAGGTCGTGCTGATCAACTCCAATCCGGCCACCATCATGACCGATCCGGAGCTGGCCGACCGGACCTATATTGAGCCGATCACTCCCGAATATGTGGCCAGGGTCATTGAACGGGAGCGGCCGGACGCGCTGCTGCCGACCCTCGGCGGCCAGACCGGGCTTAATACGGCGATCAAGGTCGCGGAGAACGGGGTGCTGGAAAAATACGGCGTCGAGTTGCTGGCCGCCGACATTGCGGTGATCAGGAAGGCTGAAGGCCGCGAGGAATTCCGGACGGCCATGGAAAAGATCGGTCTCAACGTGCCCGAGTCGGTCATCGTCCACACCCTGGATGACGCCATGGCCGCCGGCGAAAAACTCGGTTTTCCCCTCATTGTCCGGCCCAGCTTTACCCTGGGCGGCACCGGCGGCGGGATGGTCTATAACCGGCAGGAGCTCAAGGAGCTGTCCACGGCCGGTCTCGACCTGTCCATGACCAGCGAGATCATGCTGGAACGTAGTCTGCTGGGCTGGAAAGAATATGAGCTTGAGGTGATGCGGGACAGGAATGACAACGTGGTCATTGTCTGCTCCATTGAAAACATGGACGCCATGGGCGTGCATACCGGCGATTCCATCACCGTGGCTCCCGCGCAGACGCTGACGGACCGGGAATATCAGGAAATGCGGGACGCAGCCATTGCCATTATCCGCGAGATCGGGGTGGAGACCGGCGGCTCCAATGTCCAGTTTGCCGTCAATCCCGAGGACGGCGAGCTGATGGTCATCGAAATGAACCCGCGGGTCTCACGTTCCTCGGCCCTGGCATCCAAGGCCACGGGCTTCCCCATTGCCAAAATTGCGGCCAAGCTGGCCGTGGGCTACACCCTTGACGAAATCAAGAACGACATCACTCGCGAGACCTATGCCTCCTTTGAGCCAACCATCGATTACTGCGTGGTCAAGATTCCGCGCTGGACCTTTGAAAAGTTTCCGGAAACCGAAGACATCCTGACAACCGCCATGAAGTCGGTGGGAGAAACCATGGCCATCGGCCGGACCTTCAAAGAGGCCTTTCAGAAGGGGATGCGCTCCCTGGAAATCGGCCGCATGGGCTTCGGCTTTGACGGCCGGGAGGAGTTACAGGGACTGGACAGGGACGACCTGGAGCAGGGACTGAACCGGCCCAGTTCCCGGAGAACCGCTTACCTGTTCGAGGCCCTGCGCCGGGGGATGGATATCCGGCGGATCCATGAGCTGAGCGCTATCGACCCCTGGTTTCTCTATAATTTGCGCGAAATCGTCCAGGCCGGGACAGAGGTGCGGGGCCAAGGGTTTGCCGGCCTGCAGGACCGGGAATATCTTTACAAGATCAAGCAGATGGGGTTTTCAGACGTGCAACTGGCCTACCTGACCGGGACCTCCGAGGAGGACGTCCGGCAGCTGCGCAAGGAAAAAGGCCTGGAGCCGGTCTACAAACTGGTGGATACCTGCGCCGCTGAATTCGAGTCCTACACGCCTTATTACTACTCCACCTATGAGCAGGAAGACGAATCCCGCATTTCCGGGCGCAAAAAGATCATGATTCTGGGCGGCGGGCCCAACCGGATCGGCCAGGGTATCGAATTTGATTACTGCTGCGTTCATGCCTCTTTCGCCCTGCGCGAGATCGGGGTGGAATCGATCATGGTCAATTCCAATCCGGAAACGGTTTCCACCGACTATGATACCTCGGACAAACTCTATTTTGAACCGTTGACCAGGGAAGACGTGCTCAACATCATCGAGCGGGAAAAGCCGGACGGCGTGATCGTCCAGTTCGGCGGCCAGACGCCGCTCAACCTGGCCGTGCCCCTGGACCGGCAAGGGGTGAAGATTATCGGCACCCCGCCGGATGCCATTGACCGGGCCGAAGACCGGAAGCGCTTTCAGCAGTTTTTGCAGAAACTCGGTCTGCGGCAGCCGGAAAATGAAACAGCCTTATCCCTGGAAGAGGCCTTGGCGGCGGCGAAAAAAATCGGCTATCCCGTGGTGATGCGGCCCTCCTACGTGCTGGGCGGCCGGGATATGCGGATCGTCTATAACGAACAGGGAATCAGGGATTTCATGGCCATTCCGGGAGTCGCCATGTCCAATCACCCGGTGCTGCTTGATAAATTTCTGAAAGACGCCATTGAAATCGACGTGGATGCGGTCTCGGACGGGACCATGACCGTGATCGGCGGGATCATGGAACACATCGAGGAGGCCGGCATTCATTCCGGCGACTCGTCCTGTGTCCTGCCGCCCCATACCCTCACCCAAGCCATGATCGCGGAAATTACCAGGGCCACCAAGGCCATGGCCGGGGAACTCGGCGTCATCGGCCTGATGAACGTGCAGTACGCGGTCAAGGATAAAAAAACCCTCTATGTCCTGGAGGTCAACCCCAGGGCCTCGCGTACCGTCCCCTTTGTCAGCAAGGCCACCGGCGTGCCGCTGGCCAAGATAGCGACCAAGGTGATGGTGGGCGGCCATACCCTGAAGGACCTCGGTTTTACCAGGGAGACAACGGTGAGCCACTGGGCGGTCAAAGAGGCGGTCTTTCCCTTTGACCGCTTTGCCAATGTGGACACCCTGCTGGGGCCGGAAATGAAATCAACCGGCGAGGTGATGGGGATCGACGATTCCCTGGGCCTGGCCATGGCCAAGTCACAGCAGGCCACGGGCCAGAATCTGCCATTGTCGGGAACGGTTTTTATCAGCGTCCGCCATGGCGACAAGCTGGCCGTGGTGCCGGTTGCCCGTCAACTTGCCGAGCTCGGCTTTCACGTGATGGCGACCCGGGGGACGGCGGAAAGACTACAGGAACATGGCGTTGACTGCGAGCGGGTCAACAAGATTTCGCAGGGGAGGCCCCATATCCTGGACAAGGTGCAGGACGGGCAGGTGCAATGGATCATCAATACCTCGTCCGGTTCGCGGACCACCGAGGACTCCTATACCATCCGCCGGGCGGCCATTGACTTTCACATCCTGTATACGACGACTATTTCCGGGGCCTTATCCATGACCCAGGCCATAAGCACGATCGCGGCCCGGCCGGAAGTCAGCGTCAAGACGGTCCAGGAATTTTCACAATCCGTACACCGATAATTGTGATTGTGCTGGACTTTTCCTGAAAAGGAATTATTTTTTTATTGAAAATAGGCATCTATAGTAGCTATTTTAGTGTTTTACTCCTGAACTTCTATTATAAAAGACAAGATTTTTTTGTTGCATTTTTAAAATAATTTCAAGGTGTAGGTTGGTGTTGAACGATTATGCTCTTAATGGTTGGGTTTAGCTTTTTTCGTTGTATATATCATAAAATTCCGCTTATCTTATAATTAAGCGACACCCAACAATGATGGTCTCGTAAAAAGTCATTTTATTTGTCATCCTCGCGTAGGCGGAGATCCATAATCCGTTAATATTACTTGATTTCCGCCTGCGCGGGAATGACGTTGCAACTTGGATTCAGGTTTTTTACGAGATCATCAACAATGGAGAGAAAAAACGCTCAACGCCAACCTACAATGGGTTGCGGGCATCACCCGCTTTAGTGCCTTACTCCTGGATTCCTGTCATAAAAAACAGGTAGGCGTAGGGTGCGTTTTACGCACCAGTTTGTGGTGCATGGAACGTACCCTACATGAATACGATCCGCATCACTTGGGTTGCGGGCATTATGTCCGCTTTAGATACTTGTAAAGTTGTTCTTTTGCATTTACATAATATTCCGTCGCCAGAGACCCTGTTTTTACGTTTTGTGGTGACTTTTTGTCACGGGGTGAGTAAAAAAAATTATTTTTTCAGGTCCCGGAAATACTCATCTCCGAGGAGGATTGTTTGAATACCTTTTATAAAAACTTGAGCCTGTGGCTGGTGATCGGTCTGACCATGATCCTGCTTTTTAATGTGTTTAACAAACCGCAGACGCAAAGCAACAAGATGACCTACAGTGAATTCTGGTCCAACGTTCAGTCGGGCCTTATCAACCGGGTGACCATCCAGGACAATAAAATCATGGGCAAGGGCCGGGACGGCCGTCCTTTCGTGACCATCACCCCGAACGATTCCCAGCTGATCCCCATGCTGCGAAAATCAGGAGTTGATATATCCGTCAAGGAGAGGCCGACAACGCCTTGGTATGTCACGGTCTTTGTTTCCTGGTTTCCCATGCTCCTTCTGGTCGGGGTCTGGGTGTTTTTCATGCGGCAAATGCAGATGGGCGGCGGCAAGGGCGGCGCCCTTGCCTTTGGCAAGACCCGGGCCAAATTGCAGGAAAGCGGTGAAAAGAAGGTCACCTTTGAGGACGTAGCCGGGATTGACGAGGCCAAGGAGGACCTGGAAGAAATCGTCGATTTCCTTAAAAATCCCACCAAGTTCACCACGCTGGGAGGCCGAATCCCCAGGGGCGTACTGCTGGCCGGGGCGCCGGGAACAGGCAAAACCCTGCTGGCCAAGGCAATCGCCGGTGAGGCCGAGGTGCCGTTTTTCACCATCAGCGGTTCCGATTTTGTCGAGATGTTTGTCGGGGTCGGGGCCTCCAGGGTCCGTGACCTGTTTAACCAGGGCAAGAAACACGCTCCGTGTATCATCTTCATTGACGAGATCGACGCCGTGGGGCGCCATCGCGGCGCCGGACTCGGAGGCGGCCATGACGAACGGGAGCAGACCCTGAATCAGCTACTCGTTGAGATGGACGGTTTTGAGGCGAACGAGGGCGTTATCATCATTGCCGCCACCAACCGGCCCGATGTCCTTGATCCGGCCCTGCTGCGGCCCGGCCGTTTTGACCGCCAAGTCATCGTGCCGGTGCCCGATGTCAAGGGGCGGGAAAAAATTCTGGAGATTTACGGCAAAAGAACCAAGCTGGCGAAAGATGTGGACCTGGTGATCATCGCCCGCGGAACGCCCGGTTTCACCGGGGCCGATCTGGAAAACCTGATCAACGAGGCGGCGCTGATGGCCGCCCGTCTCGGTGATGACAAGGTAACCCTGCCGATCCTTGAAAAGGCCAAGGACAAGATCATGATGGGCGCTGAACGTAAGTCCATGATTATCAGTGAGAAGGAAAAAGAAATCACGGCTTATCACGAGGCCGGCCATGCCTTGGTGGCGCGGTTGCTGCCGGGTACCGATCCGATTCACAAGGTGACCATCATTCCGCGGGGCCTGGCCCTGGGCTTGACCATGCAGCTGCCCATAGATGAAAAGTATACAAACTCCAGGGACTATCTGCTGAACACCATTTGTATCCTGTTCGGCGGCCGGGTCGCCGAGCGGCTTATCTTTAACGAGATTACCACCGGCGCCGGCAACGACCTGGAAAGGGCCACTGAACTTGCTCGCAAAATGGTCTGCGAGTGGGGCATGAGTGATGAACTCGGGCCGCTGACCTACGGCAAAAAAGAGGAACAGATTTTTCTTGGCCGCGAGATTGCCCAGCACCGTGATTACAGTGAGGATACGGCCAGGAAGATTGACGATGCGGTGCGGAAAATCGTGCTGGATACCCGGGACCGGGTAAACACCCTTTTGTCCGAACACCTTGAGGTCCTCAAGGCCGTTGCCGCGGAACTGCTCGATAAGGAAACAATCGTGTTGAAAGATATCGATCGAATCATCAAGGAACAAAAAGAGAAGCACGAAGAAGCGGCGCAGGAAAAGGAACCTGTTGCAGCGTCATAACGAACGGTGACTGGCACTTAGGGCCTGTAAGAAAATAACATGGGCAAGATTGCGCTCATATTTTGGTCAGATTTGGTTACGGTAATTGAGTAAAACCGCAGGCGTAGCATGGCTACGTCGAAGATTTTGCGCTTGCACCGTAGCCAAAGATGGCCTGAAGATGAGATGCAAGATGTTCTTGTTATTTTCTTACAGGCCCTAACTATCAGGGAACAAGCGAAAAACTATCCCTCTGCCGGTAAGCGGAAAAGGCATGAGGCAGACGAGGCACAGGGAGGCGGCTCTCTGTGCCTTTCTTGTTTTGTACAGGGAGCGCGCGGGCGATGCAGGCACAAAAAAGAACTCGGGTCATGGGGATCTTGAATATCACCCCTGATTCCTTTTCCGATGGCGGCCGATTGAACAGCCGGGAAGCTGTCGCCAGGCGGATTGAGGCGATGATTGCCGCCGGGGCTGACATTCTTGATGTAGGTGGTGAATCGACCCGGCCCTTTGCCGGGCCGGTAGCCGCTGCCGACGAGCTGGACCGGGTCCTGCCGGTTATCGAGATGATCCGGGAGGTGTCGGATATCCCCATTTCCGTGGACACGACCAAGGCCGCCGTGGCCGCGGCCGCCCTGGCCGCCGGAGCCGGCCTGGTCAACGATATCAGCGCCCTGCGTTATGACCCGGAAATGGTGGCGGTGATCAGGAGTTACGACGGTCCGGTGATCATCATGCACATGCAGGGAACGCCCGATACCATGCAGCTCGATCCCCGTTATGATGATGTCGTTGCCGAGATCATCGCTTTTTTCGAGGAACGGCTGACCTGGCTGGACGACAACGGGATCGGGCGGGAGCGGGTGGTGATAGATCCGGGTATCGGCTTTGGCAAGACCGTGGCCCACAACATCGAGATCTTAAAAAATATCAAGCTGTTCAAGGAGACGGGCTGCCCGGTCCTGATCGGCCACTCCCGCAAGTCCTTTATCGGCAAACTGCTCGGCCTGGAGATCGGGGAGCGTGATTGTCCGACAGCCGTGCTGACGGCCTTTTGCGCCGCCAACGGGGCCGATATCGTACGGGTCCATGATGTAGCCCTGAACAAACAGGCGGTGCAACTGGCGATGCTGCTCGAAAACATGCGGCCTTGATGACTCATGGGGCCGCAATCACTACTTCGGATGGTTTGGCGGCATCATAAATGCCTGAGACATGGATGAGAGTTCCACCTTAAGTTTCAGCTCCTCGTCCGGCAGCAGCATATGCTCCCGCAGTACCTTCAAGGTCACGATATCTCCCGGGTCCTTGTCGAGCAAGTCGATCTTCAGGTCTGCGATGGTTTGAATTTCCTGGCCGTCAATGCTCTGGATAATGTCATTCTCCTGCAGCCCCGCCTGACCGGCCTTGCCTTGCGGACTGATCCTGACAACGCGGACCATGGTGGCGCCGGTCTTTTTCTTGTTTTTCTCGACCTGGAGAAAAGCGCCTATTTTCGCCGCCGGTTTCAGGCTGATGTCCATGGTCTGCATGAGATAATCAATCTGCCGGCCCGTGGTCAGGCCGGTATCGCCGAAGCCGATACCGGCCACAACGCTCTGCCGTACAGGCAGCGGCAGGCGGCGGGCCACCCGCGGCGGGATGGCACTGTCCTTGTACACATGGCCGGTGCCGGCGATGACGACCATCTTCTTGCCGGGATGAGCGATGAGATAATCGGCAATGGTCTGGGCCATGGTTTCGTCCCAGATCGATTGGGCCTGGATAAACCCGCCAAAATGTTTCTTGCCGAACCCGGTCAAACCGGCCAAACCGTGAGCGAGAAAGGCCCGGGAGAGACGCTCCCGATAACCCGGAACATCAAGATTACGCTCGGGCGCAATGGCCTTGAGCTGTTTCTTGCTCAAGCCGTCCATATTTCCCCGCCGGAAGACCTGATTGACGATTTTTTTGTCCAGGTTCAGACCGATAATGGGTATTTTGTGGAGCCTGGCATAGCCGATGATCCCCCGGTACAAGCGGTAATCGTATCCCCAGACGGAAAAATAGTCAGATTTTCGCAGAAATTCTCTTTCGCTCTTGATCGTGCCGTTTATATAACCGTCAAGGGCTTTCTGGGATGAACGTGGGAACATCTCCATGCCGATGGCCAGATTCGGGTCGGCATGAAACAGGGCCTGGATAATCCGGAGCTGCAGGAGGTGACAGCCGTAATCGGTGTGCTCCTCTCCCACGTAGATAACCCGGCTTTTCTCCAACTGAGTCATGATCCGGCCAAAGGACCGGATATTCGGGACGTACACACCGTCCGGTTCCGGCATCAGGGTGTAATGGATGCCTTTGGTGGATTCGGCGACGCGTTTTGTTTCTATCCGGCCGTTTTTAAAGTGGAGAAAACTATACTTGCCATAGCGCCTGAGTTTGTACCCGGCCATGACCGTCTCTTGCCGGGAAGAGGAAGTGACCAAAACCATGATCTGCTTGATGTTGAGTGGATTTCTGCGGACATCGACCGTAAAACCGGTGTGCGGGTGGTCGGGATTCGCGAACAGACCCAGGCTCTGAGGTGAGGTGCCGAGAAACAGGTAACTGCCCTGGCCGAGGGCGCTGTTTTTCAAGTCCTTGCTCGTCACGGTCTTGCAGCCTTGCCTTTTGAGGTCGGCGAGCAGGGGGGCATAGATTTCCTTCCGGTCAGCGGCCGCCAGGACAACGGTCTTTTTCCGGGCGCCGATGAACTGCGACCAAGTGGGCGCGAGCTCCTCCTCATCCAGGGTCCGCATCAGGTCGTAGTCTGGGTCAATGACCAGTTCAAGGGGCAGATCAGCCACCGTGATGTCGACCTTGGTCGCCAATTTATTGATGGAAATTATTTTTTTGGTGGTGCCGGAGCGAGTGGTGACTAAAACAGGCACGGCAAGATCATAGGGCCGGTCGGTGCCCTGTTTTAGGGTAAATGAAAGGACTGATTTTCCGTCTTTCTGGTTAATGTCAATGTTGCCGGCAGTAAGTTCCGGGACGTCCTTGCGGGTCAGCCACTGGGTAAAGAAACCGGACAGATCGCTTTTTGAGGCCGCCTCGAAACTGGTCTGCAGGTCCTGCCAGCCGGCTTTTTTGAACTTCAGCCGTTCATAAAAATTCCTGAGTCCCAGATAGAAGGCATGGTCTCCCAGCTTCAGCCGCAGCATGTGGAAAACCATGCTGCCCTTGTCATAACCAATGGCCCGGACCTCCCTGGCCATTGGCTGTGAATCGCTGGCATTGGCAAAATCTTCCAGGGCCATGGTATTGCCGGCATGGACGTAGGACTGGTAGCGCAAGAGCTGATTTTTCCGGTATTTTGCGCCCTCTTTGTTGTCTTCGGCATACATCTGGTCGGCGAGATAGGTTGTCAGCCCCTCGCACCAGTTGCCGCCCGAACCGCTGACCCGGACACCGTTGCCGAACCAGGAGTGCAGAATCTCGTGGCCCAGCGAGGTATCCTTGATAAAGGGCAGCCGGACCACGACCTGGCCGAGCAGGGTAAAGGTAGGCATGCCGTAGCCGGTGGGCAGCCGATTTTCCACGATGGAAAATCGTTTGTAGGGGTAAGGGCCGATCAGGCGGCTGTACCTTTGGATAAAGGCGGCGGCCTTGTCAAGATAACCCGGGCTTAATCCGTCGTCTTCCGGGAAAAAATAGGTGGACAGGATTATCCCGCCCGGCAGGGTCCGGGAACGAACCGTATAGTGAGCAGCGGCAAACTGAATGGCGCGCAGGGGATGATCAAAGGAGGCGGTGAGGATGCTGTTCTTGCCGGTCTGGCTAAGAGACAGGGTTGCCGCCTCGGTCATACCGGAAAAACCCTCGGGCAGCCGGGCCCGGAGGCTGTATAGCATGTCCCGGTCAGGGAGAGGATGCCAGAAACCGGCCAGGGTAATACCCCGTTTGCCGATCAGATTGTCACTGCCGGGCATGCCCCTGGCCGTAAGCGACCAGGAAACGTACAGGGTCTGTTCCACGGCGGTGGCCGGGACCCTGATGATCCGGTCGGCGGCAGGCTTCAGGAGAAGCGGAGTTTTGCCCTCGATTTCCAGGACGATACCGGTAATATGCAGCGGCCCGCATTGCAGGGCCAGGGGCATAGCCGGCGGTAGATTGATACGGGCCGTGCCGGTCATGTTGTGCGCCGCTACGTTAAAGCTGATATCAATCGTGCAGGTTGGCAGTCGTTGTTCGGCTGCGGCGGCGGAGTGCGGCGAAAGCAGGCTGAGCAGTGCGGCCAGGACAAAGGTCCAGGACGCCGTTGCCGCCGGCGACGTAAAACAATTCAGGATACGCATGGTATATTCCTTGCTCGGAAGAAAGAGTACGCAACAGTTTTTGCCGAAAGAAATTATAAAATAATCATTTTGCCCGAAAAAGAAAAGCGGAACCTGGGCCGCGGTTTCCGGCCTTTCTTGACATAAACCGGTTTTTTATTGTAGCTCTGCAGCAGGTTTCCAGTTTATAATAATTATTTTTGATGGACTCGCAAAAAACCTGAATCTTCACCACACCGTCATTCCCGCGCAGGCGGGAATCTGTTAATATCAACGAACGATGGATCCCCGCCTACGCGAGGATGACGAATAAAATGACTTTTTACGAGTCCGTCATTTTTAGCTTATATGACAATCGTCTGCGGCAAAGCACTTGGCGGCGGCTGATTTTTCATTATTCACGGTGGCTGCGCCTGAAACTTGGTTCAGCCATGCCGGTTTGAGGACTCATGATAGACCGATTCAGAATAAAAACCATTGATACTATTGCCGGAGAGGGCCTGGAGTTGTTCGGTGACCGTTATCTCGTCAACGCCGCCGAAGCCTCTCCGCAGGGAATTGTGCTTCGCAGCTCCCCGCTTGAGTTGGATGCGTATCCTGACCTGCTGGCCGTGGCCCGGGCCGGCGCCGGGGTGAACAATATTTCGGTGGACCGGGCTTCCGAGAAGGGCATCTGCATCTTTAACACCCCCGGCGCCAATGCCAATGCAGTGGTGGAACTGGTGTTCACCATGCTCGGCATCCGGCTGCGCCATGTCCAGGAGAGTGTTTCTTTCTGCCGGTCGCTGGCCGGTCTGCAGGACGACAGCCTGGTCCGGGAAGTGGAAAGAAAGAAAAAAATGTTCAAGGGGGAGGAGATGGCCGGCAAGACCCTGGGCATAATCGGCCTGGGCAAGGTCGGGACCAGGGTCGCCAACACCGGCGTTCATCATCAGATGCGGGTCCTGGGCTTTGATCCCTACCCGGTGATGGATAACATCCACGACCTATCGCCCGAGGTGGAGCTGGCCCGGTCACGGGCCGAGGTGCTGAGCCGGTCGGATTTCGTTTCCCTCCATGTGCCGCTCAACAAGGGGACTACGGGAATGGTTTCAACTGAGTTTCTGGGCGAGATGAAACCAGGCGCCCTGCTCCTGAATTACGCCCGGGGTCCGGTGGTGAATGAAGATGCCGTGCTCACGGCCTTGGCCGACGGCCGGCTTGACGGCTATATCGCCGATTTTCCGTCAGAGAAATTAGTCGCCCGGGAGAAGGTCCTGCTCTCGCCGCATCTCGGGGCCTCGACAACCGAGTCAGAGGAACACTGTGCCTGTATGGCGGTGCGGGAACTACAGGCCTATCTAGAATATGGTAATATCGCCCACAGCGTAAATTTTCCCAATGTGGAGTCCACGCCCACAGTGCATGTCCGGACCCGGCTGCTTATGATCAACCGCGATGAGCCGGGCATGATCGGCCTGGTCACCAATATCCTGGGCCGTCACCGGATCAATATCATGAGTTACGCCAACAAGAGCAACGGCACCATCGGTTACAATATTATCGATTGCGCCGGCCCGGTACCTCTCGAAGTTCAAAAGGAAATTGAGGAAAAGGACGGAGTGATCAGAACCCGGATTATCCGGTTCTCATAATAACAACAACCCGGATGGATCGATTGCGGGCGGAAGGCTGTCGGGCCGATTCCGCTTTCTCTTTTCCGCCGGAGCAACTTTTCATCGGCCCGGTTTCCTACATCCGGGCCGTTCAACGGATAAGGGGAATAATGTATGGGTAAGACAGTTGCTGAAAAAATACTGGCGGAACATCTCGTTGCCGGTGAGCTGAAAGAGGGGGGGGAGATTGCCCTGCGCATCGACCAGACACTGACGCAGGATGCGACCGGGACCATGGCCTATCTCGAGTTCGAGGCCATCGGCGTGCCGCGGGTCAGGACCGAGCTGTCGGTCAGTTACGTGGATCACAACCTGGTCCAGTCTGATTTTAAAAACGCCGATGACCATCGCTTCCTGCGGTCGGCGGCCCGAAAATTCGGCCTTTATTTTTCGCCGCCGGGCAACGGCATCTCGCATCAAATCCATCTTGAGCGTTTCGGTATGCCGGGCAAGACCCTGCTGGGCTCGGACAGTCATACTCCGACCGGCGGCGGTCTCGGCATGCTGGCCATCGGCGCGGGCGGCCTGGACGTGGCCATGGCCATGGCAGGCAAACCTTTTTACCTGCTCACTCCCGAAATTTACGGGATCAGGCTGATCGGCAGCCTGCAGCCGTGGGTTTCGGCGCGTGATGTCCTCCTCGAGGTCCTGCGGCGCTTATCGGTCAAGGGCGGCGTGGGCTATATCATGGAATATTTCGGCCCCGGCGTCGCCGCGTTGAGCGTGACCGACCGGGCAACCATCACCAATTTCGGCGCCGAACTCGGCGCCACCACCTCTCTGTTCCCGTCGGACGACAACACCCGCTGTTTCCTGGCCAGCCAGGGCAGGGAGGAACATTGGCGGGAATTGACGGCCGACGCCGACGCCGAATATGCCGAGGTGATGGAACTTGATCTTTCGACCCTGGAACCGCTCATCGCCTGCCCGACGTCGCCGGACAACGTGGTGTCGGTGCGCGAAGTGGCCGGGCAACCGGTGGACCAGGTACTGGTCGGTTCCTGCACCAACTCCTCTCTCCGTGACCTGACCGTGGTGGCCAGGACCCTTGAGCAGTATGAACTCAGCCGGGATTTGAGTTTTGAGATCAACCCGGGCAGCCGCCAGGTCCTGGAAAACATGACCGCCCGGGGCGACCTGCTGACCCTGATTCATGCCGGGGCCAGAATCCACCAGTCCGGTTGTCTCGGTTGTATCGGCATGGGCCAGGCCCCGCCCACTGACGGGGTTTCGCTACGGACCTTCCCGAGAAATTTTCCGGGCCGCAGCGGTACAACGGGTGACCGGGTCTATCTCTGCAGTCCTGAATCAGCGGTGGCCAGCGCTATCAAGGGCGTCATTACCGATCCCCGCGACCTGGGTGATTATCCGGAGTTTACCCTGCCGGAGCACTATTTGCCCGGTGAGGAGCGGATCGATCAACCCTGGCCGCAAGACAATCAGGTGGAGATTATCCGCGGCCCCAACATCGCCCCTTTTCCCGATTTTGCCCCGCTGCCGGAGACCTGGCGCGGCCGGGTCATGCTGAAGGTGGGAGACAACATCACCACGGACCACATCATGCCGGCCGGCGCCAGGATCCTGCCCCTGCGCTCCAATATCCCGGCCATCAGCGAGTATGTCTTCAGCCATATCAACGAGCGCTTTGCCGGTGAGATGAAAGAGGAGGCCCTGGCCGGGGTCCAGGGTGCCATTGTCGGCGGCGAAAATTACGGCCAGGGGTCCAGCCGCGAGCATGCGGCCCTAGCCCCGCGCTATCTGGGGGTCCAGGTTAAACTGGTCAAAAGTTTTGCCCGCATTCACAAGGCCAACCTGATCAACTTCGGTATCGTGCCGCTGACCTTTACCGATCCGGCCGACTATGCACTGATTGAACAGGGCGCCGAACTCGTGATTCCCGGCATAAAAGATGCCCTGCTCGACGGCCGCAATAGCGTAATGGTCGAGGTTGACGGCCGGCCGTTCGAGGCGGTGATTGATCTGTCCGCCCGGCACCGGGAAATTCTGGCGGCCGGCGGTCTCCTCAATTGGGCCAGGGGTAATTGATTTCGATTTCGTATTATAAATAGGATTTAGTGTCAAAAAAATGGAACCGGATGTAATATGATGATTTGTCGGGACATTTAAGTCTAATCCCCCGGCAGGGCGGCCGGTTGCCATATAATAAATTATATTCTCCGGCCGTGAAACAAAGTCGTTCTGTTTTGGATTTTGCGGACAACATCTTGATAACAAGCGAGAAAAACAAATAATTAACCGACGCCCGGTTACTGGCATGTTAATTGCTATATTATAGATAATTCTTCATCTCTTTTCTCCTTTTTTCCCGGCTCAGCCGTTTTTTGGCTGAGCCGGTTTTTTTTGTTCATCATCATGTTCTTTCAGTGTTCAATCCGCGGACCGTTTTGTCCGGCGGTAACGTGCCGGGGCTCGGCAATTGTCCGACACAACAGCTCATGAATCACAAGCCGTCACAGGCACACCTCATCTTCACGCGGTCACTTCCGCCCGCATAGAAGGCTATAGCGAACGGCAGCGACTACGTAAATCTGTGGCACCTGTGGCGATTTACAAGTTGGATGTAAGGAATAACGTAGAGTTTCACACCAGGTGGTGACCAGTTACCATGAATCTCAGCGCAAAACGTGTTGCTCTCCGTCATTGTCCGGATTACGAGCCGGCGGGACTGGCAGAGGGAATTGACCAACTGGTCGACACCTGCCTGGCCGGCGTCGGTTTCAGGTCGATGCATGTCCTGCTCAAGCCCAACCTGATCAGCAGCCGCCAAGGGCCCCTGGCCTGTACCGAGGCCGCTTTCATCCTGGCAGCGGCCCGCTGCTTCCTGGATCGCGGGGCCCGGGTGTCGCTCGGCGATTCCCCCGCCTTCGGCACGGCTACCGGAGTTCTGAAAAAACTCGGCCTCCTCGATCAGCTCCGGAAATTATCCGTCCGGGTTACCGATTTCAAAAAAGTTCGCCAGCTGGTGCTGCCATCGGGGATCAGCGCCGGGCTGGCGGCCGAGGCCCTGGATTGCGACCTGTTGATCAACCTGCCACGGGTCAAGGCGCATACCCAGCTGCGGGTGACCCTGGCCGTGAAGAACTGTTTCGGTTGTCTCGCCGGCATGCGCAAGGCCTGGTGGCACATGGAACACGGCGGTTCGCCGGGTCTTTTCGAGTCCCTGCTGGTTGAATTGCTGACCGTGCTGCCGGACGGCATCACCCTGGTGGACGGCATAACCGCCATGCATGAAACCGGTCCCCTTAACGGCAAACCATGTCAACTGGGAGTCCTGGCCGGTTCAACGAATCCGGTTGCCGTTGACCGAGCCCTGCTGGCAATAATCGGTCTTGAGCCGGAGGCCAGCCCGCTGTGGCAAGCCTGCGCCACCAATGCCGGGCTGGCCGGGACCAGGCTTGCGGAACTTAACTTCCCCCTGCTCGCGCCGGAGGATTTCCCGGCAACGAATTTCCAGGTCCCGCTCGAACTGACTCCCATCCGTTTCAACCCCTTTCGTTTTATCCGCAGCAGCATAAGAAGGGTGCTGCACGGTCTTTCCTGAATCCTGGCCGCTTGCCGGTTGCATTCGTCAAGCTAACTGATTACATTGACAGGCCGTCGGCTGCGAAGAACCGAAAAACGTTCCCCCTTGTTTGAAGTGAGGAGAAATATATGTTTGATCTGCATGGCAAGGTAGCCCTTATTACCGGCGGTTCCAGGGGAATCGGCCGGGCCATTGCCCTGCGTCTGGCTGAACATGGCGCGGATGTGGTCATCAACTATGTGCGCCATCGGCGGGATGCCGAGGAGACGGTCACGGCCATTGAAGGCAAGGGCGTTCGTTGCATGGCGGTCAAGGCGAATGTCGCCCGGGAAGAGGACGTGACCAGGATATTCGACGAGATCCGGACCGTCTATGATCATCTCGATATCCTGGTCAGCAACGCGGCGTCAGGCGTATTGAAACCGGTCATGGAGCTGACGACCCGGCATTGGAACTGGGCCATGGATATCAATGCCCGGGCTCTGCTGACCCTGACCCAGAATGCGGTGCCCATGATGGCCAGGGGCGGAAGGATTATGGCCGTTTCCAGCCTGGGAGCGGCCCGGGGGGTCGAAAACTACACCGTGGTCGGCGCGTCAAAGGCCGCCCTGGAGTCGCTGGTTCGGCACCTGGCGGTGGAACTCGGCCCCCTGGGCATCAATGTCAACACCATCAGCGCCGGGGTGGTTGATACGGACGCCTTGAAGAAATTCCCCAACCGCAACGAGATTATCGATGTTTCCCTGAAACGCACCCCGCTCGGCCGTTTGACCACTCCGGAGGATGTGGCCGATCTGGCGCTTTTTCTCTGCAGTGACCTGAGCACCATGATCCAGGGCCAGGTTATCGTGGTGGACGGCGGTTATGCCATTCAGGGATGATCCCGATGACCGACCGGCAAGCACGGGGGCTTTGCAGACGTTCCTCCTTGGGCCGCGAACGCTGAATACTACTGCGGTTTTTCATCGGCCATTTCCGCCAAGGCATCTGCCGCCGCCCGGCGCACCGCATGGGCGGGATGGTCGCGGGCCAGACATCCCAGCGCCTTGCGCCGCGCGCCGCCGGGATGTAAACGACGCAAACCGGCCACGATTTCCAACCCCTCCACCACATCGATCGGATGGCGTAAGGCGCAACGGACCAAGGGAGCGGCGGCTTGGGGGGCACCCCGTTGGCCCAACGCGATAATAGCCCGCATCCGCACATCCGCCAAGGGATGGCCGAGCGTATGGATCAGACGAGTTTCGTAATCAAGGGAGTGCGCCCACTCCTGGAGCACTACCCCGCAAAAAGGGCATTGCTGAACATCCGGCGTAATCTCGGCGAAACAATGAACGCAATAATTGATCCGCATAATTCCTCCCTTGTCCCGGACGCTCTCCGCCCCTTTCGACGCAGCCCGCGCTAAATATCCGCGCAGTATTCTTATTTTTTCTCTTTACCCACTTTCCCAAGCGGTATCGCAGTTACGCCCGTAACCAGCATGGCCCGGGCCTGCTGCAGAAACGAGGTTAAACCGGCCGGCTCCAGGGCGCAGATGCCGACTCCATCCATCCGGCTTATTCCGGCCCTCGCCTCTTCGTCCACTAGGTCAATTTTATTGAAAACGCGCAGGCAAGGAATGTTATCAAGTTCGAGGTCGCGCAGCAGGGACTCCACCACCTCAATCTGTTCAGCATAAGCCGGGTTGGACATATCAACGACATGGACCAGCAGGGCTGCTTCATCCAGCTCTTCCAGCGTGGACTCAAAGGCCTTGAGCAGGTCGGCCGGCAGGTTGCGGATAAAACCCACGGTGTCGGTAATAATCACCTCCATGTCCTGGGGAAACCGGAGGCGGCGGCTGGTGGGGTCCAGGGTGGCGAACAGCAGGTCCCGGGCCCGGACGTGGCTGCGGGTCAGGGTGTTGAGCAGGGTCGATTTGCCGGCATTGGTATAGCCGACCAGGGAAATCACCGGGACATCGCGTTTACGGCGGAGACTGCGCCGGTGATAGCGTTCCCGGCCTACCGCTTTCAGCTCCCGGGCCAGCCTGGCAATCCGGTCATTAATCCGGCGCCGATCGACTTCAAGTTTTGTTTCACCCGGCCCCCGGGCTCCGATCCCACCGGTCAAACGGGACAAAGCATCATCCCTGGTGGAGAGTCGTGGCAGCATATATTTGAGCTGGGCCATTTCAATCTGCAGCTTGCCTTCCCGCGAAAGAGCCCGCCGGGCGAAAATATCGAGAATCAACTGGGTTCGGTCGATAACCCGAAGATCGGTGTGATCGGTGACCGAGCGGATCTGAGAAGGACTCAGTTCCTGGTCGAAAATGAGCAGATTGGCTCCCAGGCGCAGACTGCGCAGCATAATCTCCATGAGCTTGCCCCGGCCGAGAATAAAGCGGGGATGGACCTGTTTTCGCAGCTGAACGATGGTGTCAAGGACGAGTACCTCCGCGGAACGGGCCAGCTCGTTAAGTTCCGCCATTGAATCGGCGGCCCGGCCCCGGGAACCGGTGGTCACGCTCACCAGAATGGCCCGGTCGATTCCCTGGTCCACCTCGCGGGTGGGCCGGGTCCGGACAAATTCATTTTCCAGGGCCTCGATCAGTTCGATGCAGGAGTCCTGTTGCCGGGCCGGGTGGACGGGTGTCAGCAGAACCCAGTCCCTGCCATCCACCGGTTCCGGGACCAGGTGCGCGGTGTGAATAAGATCAGACAGGCCGTCACGCAGGGTCAGGACAGACATCAGGTCAAGGCGCAGGCAGGCCAGATCCATAATGTCCTCATCGTTGACCCCTGCCCGGCCCAGGCTGGTATGGACACAGCGCAGCCCATGCAAACGGCCGCCGGCCGTGCGAATCGTTGCCAGGGGCGGGATAACGATCCGGTCATGATCTCCGACAATGACCGTCTCCACCTTGCCGGAGCGATGAATCAAGAGGCCGAGCCGACGGTTCAGCTCCGACGACAAGGCGCCGAGACTGCGGGCAAGATCCCGGCCGATGATATCGTCGGGATTAATTCTTTTCTGGGCCAACCGTTCCAGAGCGCGAAGTTGTCTGGCCTTCAAGCCCGAGGTATTGCCGACTACGGTACCAATAATGTCCTCCTGGTGATTCCGAGGGAGCCCTTAAAAGCAAAAATAAGCAAAATAACCCGGCGCGGCACATCCGGGTCCCGGCTGCCGCGCATTGCCGCGAACAGAATTACTTTTTCATCATATCCGCCAGGCAGGAACAGGACGAAAGCTTGTCATTCAAACCGTCTCGCATCAGGTCCTCTGCCGTCACCCAGGAAAACTTCCTTTGTCTCGCCTTGGCCAGGGTAAACAGGTTTTCCAGGAGAGACTTCTGGACCTCGTCATATTTCCCATCACAGAGAATCCGGCCGTTATCGACCTCTATCAGCCTGATCTCAAAGGCGACCGCGGCCGGCTCCTCGGCCGTATACTTGCCGCCGACCCGCTGCCGATAACGCCGGACCGTGGTTTGCAGCACGGCGTTACAGCCGACCTTGCCGCCGACCATCCGGGCCAGGGCCAGGGCTTTCAGGGACAGGGCCTCGGTAAAGCCGGAGATCTGATCCTCGGAGACCAGACGGAACCCCCGGCGTCCCTCGAACTTCTGTTGCAGGAGAGCGTTCATGGTCCGGACGCCCTGGTTGAGGCTCTTGGTCTGCGCCGGAGAAACGGGACCATTATCGTAATCAAGCGCCGCGACCGCAGGCATGATGGCGATCCGGGTCACGATACAAGGCGGCCCCTGATTGAGGGCGCCCTTGTTTCCGGCCCCGCAACCGGCCAGGATGAGCGACAGGGAAACAGCCAGCATAAATGCAATTCTTTTCAATGCAGTCACAATATTTCTCCTGATCTGATTATCTCTTGGTGCGGTTGTCTCTCGATTCCCGCTATTTATTACAAGATCCCCTTAGAAGAAAGCTGGCCGGCCAGGCGGGGAAGCGGAGAAACAGCCTGCGACACGGCCCGGCCCATGGCCTTAAAGACAGCTTCGATGATATGATGGCTGTTCTCGCCGTGTAGAAGATCCACATGCAGGGTCATTCCGGCATGCAGCGCCAAGGCGCGTAAAAATTCCTTAGTCAGCGAGGTGTCGAAACTGCCTACCTTCTGGTCAGGCACGGGCACATCGTAATGCAGGTAAGAACGGTTGGAGCAATCGACGCAGACCCTGACCAGGGTTTCATCCATGGGGACGTACGCGTGGCCGTAACGACAGATCCCGGCCATGTCGCCCAAGGCTTTTTTCAAGGCCCGGCCGAGACAGATGCCGAGATCCTCAACCGTATGATGGTCATCGACCTGGACATCACCCTGCGCCGAAACCTGTAGATCGAAAAAGCCGTGTACCGCGAAAAGCGTCAGCATGTGGTCCATAAAGCCGACGCCGGTCTCGACTTCGACCGTGCCGTTGCCATCGAGGTCCAGGCGGAGCCGGATGTTCGTTTCCCTGGTCTTACGTTCTATCTCACCAATCCGCTGCAAATTATCGGCCACTGTTCACTCCTTGTCTGACCCGGCGCCCCTGACAGGGGCCTTTACCACTGAAAAAATTAGTACCTTTCTTCTGAAGTTCTGTCATAAAAAAACAAGAAAATTGATCATGTTTTATTTATGTAAACCAGCAGGTTGTTTAGGCTGTAGGCTATTAGCCCTACCCTAACAGCCTACAGCCTAACAGCCTGGAAACAGATACGCTGGAAGTTGATTTGGCTTGTGGGCATCGCCCGCCTTGGAATATACATATTCATATATATATTCTTCTTCGCTGACATTGGCAACTTTTCTTCCACATGCCCCCCTTCTTTCTGCCGGGTGCGCCGGTACCGATTACGAATGAAATTTTTTATTGACACTCATTCAAAAAGCTTGTTATACTTTAAGGCTGTCTACGGAAAACGATCAGGCGGGAATAACTCAGTGGTAGAGTGCAACCTTGCCAAGGTTGAAGTCGCGAGTTCGAATCTCGTTTCCCGCTCCATTGATTTTATCAGGTTCGGACCTCATTCGAACCTTTTTTTGTTATTTTTGTTTTTTTTTGGAGAATTAGAGGCGCAGCCGATGAAAACCTATTATACGCCGGTAAAGGAAATAAATCGCAAATGGTATGTTGTGGATGCCGACAGCAAGGTTCTGGGCCGTGTCGCCTCGGAAATTGCCCGCCGGTTGCGCGGCAAGCATAAGCCGACCTTTTGCAATTTCCAGGATAACGGCGATTTTATTGTCGTCATCAATGCCGGGAAGGTCCATCTCACCGGGAAAAAGTGGGACGACAAAAAATATTACCACCACAGCGGCTACCCGGGCGGCATCAGCATGCAGACCGCCAGGGAGATTCGCGAGAAAAAGCCTGAAGAGCTGATTCGCAAGGCCGTTCAAGGCATGCTGCCGAAAAACAAGCTTGGCCGGCAACAGCTCAAGAAGCTGAAAATTTATACAGGAAGCGATCATCCCCATCAGGCGCAACAGCCTGAAAATCTGGATATATGATTTAACGGAGCACAGTTATGGCGCAGGAACGATTTTACGCTACCGGCAAACGGAAAACGGCCGTTGCCCGGGTCTGGATTACCCAAGGCAATGGAGAGATAGCCGTTAACAAACAGTCATTAGGCGACTACTTCGGTGAAATATTCTGTGAACCGAAAGTTGCCCGGCCTTTTGCCGTTACCGAGACCACGGACAAATACAATGTCGTCGCCACGATCAAGGGCGGCGGCAAATCCGCCCAGGTTGACGCCCTGGTGCACGGCATATCCAAGGCCCTGCAGGATATGAACTCGGAGATGCGCACCCCCCTGAAGAGGGCGGGTCTGCTGACTCGTGATCCGCGCTGCAAAGAACGGAAAAAATACGGCCAGCGCGGTGCCCGTGCCCGCTTCCAGTTCTCCAAACGTTAAGATTGCGGGCGGAGCTTTTTACGTTTATATTTTTTGGATTTCATTTATCTTTCCGGTAAGTCAAGGGAATAACGAATTGCTTCGTTATTCCCTTTTTTTTTAATTTTTTATTATCGCGCATCCGTGACAATCCTGCGGATACAGGTGTAAAAAGACAACAAACCAAGCAAGGTGGACAAGCAATGCTGCGAATAGGAATCGTCGGAGCTTCCGGCTACACCGGGGTCGAACTGGCCAGGATCCTGGCCGGCCACCCCCGGGCTGAAATCACGGTCGTCACCTCCAGGCAACATGCCGGCCAGCCCCTGTCCCGGATCTTTCCAAGCCTCAGGGGCCGCGTGGACACGGTCTGCGTCAATCCCTCTCCCGAGGAACTTGCCCGGCAGGCCGATTTCTTTTTCACCGCGGTGCCCCACAAAACCGCCATGGATATCGTCCCCCCGCTGCTGGCCGCAGGCAGAAAGGTTGTCGACCTGAGCGCCGATTTCCGGATTCGCGACGTAGCGGTTTATGAACAGTGGTACCAGAAACATTCGAGCAGCGAACTGATAAAAGAAGCCGTGTACGGACTGCCGGAACTGTACCGGCAGCAGATCAAAAAGGCCCGGCTGGTGGCCAACCCCGGCTGTTATCCCACCTCGGTCGCCCTTGGTCTCGCCCCGCTGCTGCGGGAGCGCCTGATCGATACGGCGACCATTATCATCGATGCCAAATCCGGAACCACGGGCGCCGGCCGGGCCGCGAACGTCGCCTCGCTGTACTGCGAGGTGGCCGACGGCTTCCGGGCCTATAAGGTTGGCGGCACCCACCGGCATATCCCTGAGATGGAACAGGAATTGAGCCTTCTTGCCGCCGAGCCGGTGACCATAACCTTTACCCCGCACCTGTTACCCGTTTCCCGGGGCATCCTCAGTACGATGTATGCCCGCCTGGACCACGATGTCAGTGAAACAGAGCTGCAAAAGCTGTTCGACGACACCTACCGGGACGAACAATTTGTCCGGGTCTGCCCGGCCGGGACCTTGCCCGCGACCCAATACGTGCGCGGCAGCAACTACTGTGACATCGGCTTCAAGGTCGACCGGCGCACCGGCCGGATTATCGTCATCACCGCTATTGACAATATCGCCAAGGGCGCCGCCGGCCAGGCGGTCCAGAACATGAACCTGATGAACGACCTGGACGAGGCCGCGGGGCTGACCGGGACTCCTTTCTTTCCGTGAACCCGAGAAATATCCGGCTGCTGATCGCCTATGACGGCACCGGCTACAGCGGCTGGCAGCGCCAGAACGACACGGCCACGATCCAGGGGAGCCTGGAAGACCGGCTGGCGACCATGACCGGTGCGGCCGTCACCTTGCACGGCGCCGGCCGCACCGACGCCGGGGTTCATGCCCTGGGGATGGTGGCCAATTTCAATACCAGCTCAACCATTGCCGCCCAAGGTTTCCTCCGGGGCCTCAACTCCCTCTTGCCCCCCGATATCCGGATTCTTGCCGTCAATGACGTGAAAACAACATTTCACAGCCGCTTTGATGCAACCGGCAAAACCTATCGTTACAACATCCTGACCGGCCGGCTTTTGATGCCCACCGAGCGGTTATACGCCCTCCATGTACCCGGCCCGCTCGACATTGACCGTATCCATGCCTGCCTGCGGCACCTCGCCGGCTGCCATGACTTTTCGAGTTTCGAGGCCAGCGGCTCCAGGGAACCGGGCCGGACCAGCGGCCGCGGCGCAGTCCGCACCATTTACCGGGCCGATTTTTTCCCCTGTCCCGGCAGGGACGACGCCTGGTCTTTTCGCTTCACCGGCGACGGCTTTCTGCGCCACATGGTGCGCAACTTTGTCGGCACGCTCCTCAAGGCCGGGACGGGCAAAATGACCCCGGAAGAATTGCTGGTCATTCGCCGGAGCAGGAATCGCTGCCAGGCCGGACCAACGGCGCCGGCCCGCGCCCTGTTTCTCGAACAAGTCTTCTACGAAGAAGATATATTATAACAACTTTAAATCACGGAAAAAACAAAAAATGTCCGCACCGCCGCTGCTTCATACCCTCGAACCGGTCATCTTGGCCTCGGGATCACCGCGCCGCCGGAAATTGATGGCCGGGCTCGGCCTGACATTCAAGGTCATGCCGGCAGTGATCGACGAAACCCCCGGCAACCGGGAACGGCCCGAAGACTTTGCCGGACGCATGGCCGTTGCCAAGGCCGCCGCCGTTGCCGGGATCCAGCCCTCATCCTGGGTTGTCGGCGCGGATACGATTGTCGTCACGCCGGGCGGAAACATTCTCGGCAAGCCCCGGAACCGGGAACACGCGCTGATGATGCTCAGACAGCTCCGAGGGAATACCCACCAGGTCATGACGGGGCTCTGCCTCTGTTGCGTAAACAAGGGGATCAAGGCCAGATTGGTCGAGACCACGTCAGTCACTTTTACCGAGGCCGGCGACGAGGTTCTGCAGGCCTACATCCGTACCGGCGAGCCCCTTGACAAGGCCGGGGCCTACGGAATTCAGGGGATCGGCTCGTTTCTGGTCCGGGAAATCCACGGCTCATGCAGCAATGTCATCGGCCTGCCCCTGCACCGCCTGCTCTCCCTGCTTATCGAAAACAGGGTGGTTGCGCCGGCGGGAATCCAGGGTATTTAGTGCCTTACTCCTGAACTTATATCATAACAAACAGGTAAGCGTAGACTCCGAGATTTTTTTGCTGCATTTTTAAAATGATTTCAAGGTGTAGGTTGG
>VAPK010087599.1_pt1 | contig 28902 bp, 21 predicted proteins | sample 3395031 | NCBI WGS metagenome assembly VAPK01 (sample SAMN08290443, study PRJNA428436) | hydrothermal vent metagenome | isolation source: Deep-sea hydrothermal vent chimney 1 | place: Pacific Ocean: Juan De Fuca Ridge
CGGCATCGACGTGCGCGAAAATACCGATATTTCTATAGTGGGTTAGATCAGTCATGAATAAGTACTCTAAAGTTAAATTTTTTGCTGTTTGTCCGCTGCGCCTGCCCGCAACCGCGATCAGAACACGCCAGCAACAAAGATCGATACCTGTCGCTAACAGTGTCACTAAAAACTAAACGGTGAATATAAACTCCGGTGGGGACGAGAGAAATGCGAACCTCCGCCCACCTACACCCCATAAAAACGGGGAGCGCATAGTAGCATGCTGTTTTATATAGAAAAAGTATTATTACAAGTATTGAGGGGGTTGGTATTTTGGGGCATTAATAATCAATGACTTACACTGTCGGTGGTTCTGAAACCAAGCCTCTGCAATCGCAACGAACAAAATATCGTTACTACGCCATCCAATGTACAACAAATATTGACTATTGCTACTTCAATCTACTGAGAAATATTTGAGAAATACCCTATATCTTATTGTTATTTAATACATTTAACACCCTTTAAATTTGCCTGCGTGATCGCAAAAAAACGGCTCCTGGCAGCAGAACACAAGCTATGAAGGCAAAAACTCTATGGGATAAGTTACCGTCACTTTCTTTACATTTTGAGCACCAAAATCGAATTGTTTTACCCGGGCAATGATGCGAGTCTCCAATTTGGTATTTTGTAACTCGCTTGAAGTCATTCTGACACTTTCCACTTTTCCGGAGGGCAGGATGGTAATTTCAAGTACAATTTTTCCTTGAATTCCTGGGTCACTTCGGCGAGCTCGGCGATAAATAGCATGCAATTTGCTTTTGTTTTTATCGACAACATAAGCGATATCCTCTTCTGAGCGATAGTTTCCAACTCTTTCTTTTTTTGCCGTCTTTACCTTTTTTGTTGCTACTGCTGATTCAGCTTGGCTTGAGTCTTCGCTGGTACGAGCCGTAATTAATTTCCGTGCCATCGCGCCCTGCTCACCATCAAGCTTTGTCGTACCAACCGCTTTCGGTTGATGCTCTAGCGGTTGTACACCGCCACGCTCCCCCATTGAGCCAGCCATCAAAATTTTAGTGTCAACCGATGCGGTTTGCGTCGTCTGTGTGGTTGATTTTTTGATGGGGTTACCCACCATTGCATCAATACTTGATGTATCCATCAGGTCAGACAGCTCCCCCGCGAGGGCAATCAAGCCACTTTCACCTGCTTTTTTACGCGCAACCTCCTGCTTTTCAGTTAACTTTATTATTTCTTTTTTTGGCTGTTGCCGTTTTACTTTGGGCTTAGGGGCTGGCTTAGGCTTGGGTTGTTCAACTTTTTTGGGTTTTGGCTTAGCCACTGGTTTAACGATAGGCTTAGGTTTATCCAATATAAATTTGGCGATCCTATCCGGTATATCAACTTTTGCCTTACGCGCCTCCTCCGGTACTTTTATCGTGTTAGAAAACAGCCCCACTCCCATAAACAGCGTAAATATAAACAGCGTAAACAATACAAATGGTTTGTCATGTTTATTTTTTGGCTGCCATGCAAGCGCAAGGCTTTGATAGGATGCGGCATTCATCAAACTCAGCCTTTTGCCTTCTGAAAGGCCGCAAAGGCTATCGCAGTGTAATCAGCCTGCCGACACGTTGCGAGAATTTTGCGTAACAGTTGATATGGAATATTTTCATCGCCCATTATTGTAATGGCACGGCCTGTTTTTTTATCTTCCGAGGTTATAAGCTGGCGCTTTGATGCCTGAAATTTTAATTCTTTTTCCAGCTCTGCAATAATTGTTTCTTTGCCTTCCAATAACTCAGAAACCGCAGCAACCCGTTTTCCCTGAACCAATACATCAGTTTTGGTGATAGTAATGATCAATGTCGCTTTTGGAACATTATTCGCAACAGAGGTTGGTAATGTAATGTCTTTACTGTTCGGCAGTTGTGGTGCGCCAGAGCTAACCAAAAGAAAAAATACAAGTATCGTAAAAATATCCATTAACGAAACAAGGTTTAAACCGCTACGGCCATGCAACTCTTTGAAGTGATCCATTCTTTTTGAACGGCTGGAAAGCTTTAAACTACTCACTTTTCTTTTGCTCCCCGTCTTGATTATTTCCCGGCACGTCTACTTCGGCATCCCCAATAGAAATATTTGGAAATAACTCGATAGTCTCCACCGTCAAGACTGAAACAACATCTGCTGTGCGCACACGATCCATAACGTGTATTAATGTTTTATAACTGATGGATGGCTCTAAAAGCAGTGTAATATCTTGCTCATCCGGAAAACGTGTTTTAATCTCCACCAACAAATCAGTGAACAAATCCCATCGTGTTTCTCCCTGGCTTCGTGGAAATACTTTAATAACACCAAGGTTTGCATCACGTATATCAAAACTGTTTTCACGTAAAACCAATTCCAGTTGAAGTTCGACTTTTTCCTGGGTATTTGCCTTAGCATCCAGAGCCGGTAAATTCAGCTCTAATATGGTCATTCGTGAAAATACTGCGGTGATAAGAAGAAAAGGAACCAATATCACCATTAAGTTCATAAAAGCCGTAATATTAAGCTCTTCCGCTTCATGAAGATGTTTAGAAAATGATTTTTTCATTTTTGAAGGCTTTTTAATCTCTAACCATCAAATTAATTGACTTGACCGCCGCTTTTTCCAGGCTGTCCACAAGCCGTGCTGTTTTTGTCACCAGATAAGAATGCGCGAGCAGCAAAGGAATCGCTGCCATTAACCCAAAAGCGGTCGTATTCATGGCCACAGATATACTCGCCGAAAGTAAATCCGCTTTTTCTGCCGGGTCAGCGTGAGCAACTGCGGTAAAGGCCTGAATCAAACCAACAATGGTTCCAAGTAAACCCAGCAGAGTCGCAACATTGGCAAATGTCGCCAGATAATGTGTACGCTGTACCAAGTCGGGCATGGCATCCATCATGCCTTCCTCCATTGCCGCTTCAATGATTTCCCGGCGTTTATTTTCACTGTGTCGGGAAAAACCGTAATTCAAGACCAATGTAATTGGTGTTTTTACAGACTCGGTTAATTTCACAGCACGATCAAAATCCAGTGCTTTTAGCATAGGAATCAATTGAAGCCAGATTTTATTTGTCACTTTGCTCGTTTTACTTAAGTAAAAATACCGTTCCAGTGCGATTGCGACACCAATGGCAAATATCCCTAAAATAGGATACATAAATGGCCCGCCTGCCTGGAATAATTTAACAATTTCCATCAAAATATCCTCTTAACTATGTTTCTGCTGACTGCTGATTGGATTATTCAGCACCATTATTTTTTATATCATCCTCAAAAACCTTGCTAACAACCTCTGGCATTCCATTATCCACGCTATTTGAATCCTCAGTTTCTTCAACATTCTGGGGAATCTTTGCATAACGTTGATAATTTAATGTTTCGTCAATCTCATCCAAAAGAAATTTTCTTTTTGAACGGTATTCATCAAAGGTTATTCGTTGCCGGGAATAATTATCCGACAACTCACGCAATTGTATTGAAAGCTCTGAAATATTCATGGTTACTTTTCGTTGATATTCCTGACTATACGAAAACCGGTATATTTATCAGCATTCCCGGAATGGGTTAACACCGTCAATGCGGTACAATTCTCCATCACAGATCGATGTGAACCCCCAAGAACGACAAACTTTCGGCCTGTTCCAAATGCAAATTCCTGAGCATTTCCGGCATGATTAACCAACCCCCATCTATTCTGCTGACCGGTGACCGCTTTAACAAGAGATCCACCTTTTTCAATGCCTCTTGCACTTAGCTGGCAATTACGATTTGGATCAAGAGTATAAGGTTTTGATTTTGCGGCATATACCCATTCTTTTTTTGTTGGTAATCTGTATTTTTTCTTTGTTTTTTTACTTAACCATTTCAAATAAGCCGACACCGTAGAAATGTCAACATCTGTTGCCGGTAGGCCTCCGGGTTTATTGGTTTCCGGGTCACATTTTGAAGAAACGGTACAAAACTCATTTAATTCAGCAATAGATACTTCATATTTCCCAATAGCAAATGCCGAAATTCCAGAACCAGCAGGTATTACAACCAATACGGGTCCAACTTGACCATCTTTAATTTTGTCACGGCAAACAGCACGTTTTCCCCGTGCCCCCAAGCCTGCAATGGAAAGATTACAAACATCTCTTTTTTTTATCACAATTGCCATTAACGCAGAATTATCTTTAAAAAGATGCAATGCATAACGTTTTGAATCAAGGGCATGCTCCGGATAACGTTTCCCAATAGTTGCAATACATTGGGCTAGTTTTGTTGATAATGTGTTCTCTATACCTTCATATCTTTTAAGGTCCAGGGAGCGTAATTTAGTGATAGCAATATTAAAGTCACGCATATTCAACTTCGACATACACTTCAATTGTTTGTTGACATTAGCAAGTGCCACATTAAATAAACCCGTGTTTTTTGTTTTTTCAGCTAATTTAGCCGCCCTTTTAACAACTGATCGTTTATTTTTTTCAGCACGTCTTTCATCCCGAAGTTCCTTTTTCCTTAACGTTTCCATCAATACGATTTTTTCGTTATCCAAAAAACTATTATCATCAGCATAGCGATACGCATTTTCTATCAGAACTTTTGCGTGATTATTAGGGGAATTTTCTATAAGTTCTCGAATTTTACTCATATATAATTGATAAATTTCATTTCGTCTCAGTAAATACCATTCATCAGGAATCCCTAAAAGGATTCCTAATATACCTTGCATTTCACCCCAGACACCCTCTTCCCACTCACTCGTAAAGCTAGGTTTAGCGATCAATTTTTCGATATTTTCCCTATAGAAATTGTATCGTATATTAAATTCCAGCTTGTTCCGAATCTCCAATTCTGAAATTTGAGGAATTTGTGGTTCGACAGCATTTGTTTCTATATATGAATAATATGCACCACCGCCAACAACAAACAATAAAGAAGCCACCAACATAACTTTTGACTTTTTCTTGAATGTTAGCTGCTTATAAAACAAATCCACAGTTGCAATACGATTTTCACGTTTAAATGATAATGCTGCCTCTATTGTCCTCCACTGACGTTTACTAATATTATTTATTCGTTTTGGTTTAATATTTTTATTATATGCTTCATCTGCGGGCAACCGGTTAAAGGGGTGTTCTCCTGAGAACAATTCATATGCAACACAACCTAATGCATAGATATCATCACGGGTATCAGGAACTTCTCCCAGTAACATCTCAAGACTTGCGTACGCAGGGGTTAATGCACCCAGTCCACCTGCATCAAAAACAGTTTGATCCTGCTCTTTTCCAGTATGCCGATCAATATTTGCAACCGCCCGCGCGATACCAAAATCAAATATTTTAGTCATTCCATTTGTGGCAACGAAAACATTACCCGGTTTAAAGTCTGAATGAACAATTTTCTCAGAATGTGCATGCGCTAAGGCGGAGCATATTCCAGACAAGATACTCCATGCATCATCCTGTGGAAGACCTGTCGCTTGATATTGTTTAATCAGTTGATCCAGTGGCTTACCTTCCATGTATTCCATGGTCATAAAAACAACGTCACCATCTCTGTCAAAGTCATAAACCTTAACCGTGTTCGGATGTGCTATACGTTGCGCTTTTCTGGATTCCCGCTGAAGGGCTATAAATGCTTCCGGGTGGGTTCTGAATTCCTCACTCAATACTTTAATAGCGACGTATGGGTCTCTATCTTTAGCTTCGACTTTTAAGCGGTCTTTGGCTTTATAGACAACCCCCATACCACCAATACCCAAAACTTTCTCAAGTAAAAACCGATCTTTTAATACCTTTGTTTGTTTATTTTCGAGTTCATCAACTAGTATTTTTTTATCTGAAACAGTCGATGTATGCTTATCCTCTTTTTTATTGTTTGGTTGGTTTTGACTGGGTGGTTTAAACCGTGTCATATCATTTTTGTCACGATTTTGGCTGGGCGGCTTAAAGCGTGTTATATCATTGCTCTCTTGAACACCCTCTGAAACTGATGGTGTATTTTCATGCTCGTCTTTGTCGTGTGGAGTGTCGCGTGGAGTGTCGCGTGGAATATCACGAGTAGAAATTCTGGTTTTATCCGAAATAATCGTATCATCACTGCTGCGCACCTGCCCATCATCAGTAACAGGAAGTCCATTTTTTGTTTGTAAATTCACACCCCCCTTGGTCTCGGGGTCGTCAGGTTTGGTCATTGTAAGATATACTGTCTATTGGAATGTTATTGGCTCGCCGTGCTATGCACACCTTTAACCAAAACCACTGACACATTGTCAGAAGCACCATTGTTTAAGGACATTTCGATAAGGTCATTTTTTGCTATTTTAATATCATCTTCTTGCAAACAGTTTATAATATTTTCTTCATCAACAGCATTGTACAACCCATCGGTACACAGCATAAACGTATCACCGACACCCGCATCAAAAACATCGATATCGACATATAAATTTTCACATGTCCCAACAGCTCTCGTTATCACATTTGCATCAGGGTGACCTTCCGCTTCTTCAATTGAAATTTCCCCTTTCTTTAATAATTCAGCGACGTGACTATGATCAACTGTCAGCTTCTCAATGTGGCCATTTCGATAACGATACAATCGTGAATCACCCGCCCACATACAAACCCCGATACGTCCCTTTATTAAAAGAATGGCAACAGTACTGCCGATAATGCGTCCTTCCAGCATTATTTCAGAATATTCAAGAAGTCGCTTATTAATATCCATAATTTTATCTTCGATTGTTGAAACAAAAACATCTAGATTAATTTTTAGTTCAATATCATCAAGCATATTAACAATCATATTACTGGCGACATTTCCCGCCTCGTGCCCACCCATGCCATCGGCAACAGCCCATAAATGAATATCAGGTTTTGAAAGCACAGCATCTTCGTTGATTTTCCGTACCACACCAACATTTGTTTCGGAAGCACTGAGCCATTGGACGGGTCTTCTTATTGTTGTATCAGTCATAATTTATTTTATAGAATAAGGCTGTGGCCAACCCCAGTATGCCCATTGCCCATCCAGCATGGCAGGTAATTGATTAGCAGCGGGTAAATTTTTAACGCTGATAAAACAAGGATTAATTTTCTCCGAACCGCGAGTGCTCCAGACACTATAACAACTCATTGTTTTCAGCATAATTGAATCTAAAAAACAAGTATAAACGGATACCGGAGATTGTTCATCAAACTCCATATTCATCTGTATAGAATGGGCATCAACTTGTTGCCCTGTTTTTATGTAACTCAGTGTAAAATCAACGTTAACGTTGTTTACCTCGGCGATAAGCTCATCAACTGAAAATTTCTCTTCCAGCGCCTGCAAAGCTAATTCCTCAATATTTTCAAACCAGTTCGCATGAAATGAAATAAATTCCAAGGGGTTCAGTTCCGGCTTAAGCGGCATAACAATTGAAAAAGGATAATATCGACCTACCTGATCAACACTTGGTAACATAATCCCTGCCCAGTGTTGTTTATCGATGACACCCGATGAAAGAACAAAACGCCAGATTGGGCTCGTCAAATAGGTGTCAAGCCACTCGTCACCCATCTGCTCTTTTGAGCTGGCAATATATAATTGTAACCATTCATCCCAGGTTTTAATAAATGCGGCGGGTAAATTTCTATGCACAAAATCTCCATGCATGGGCAATTTCCCATAAACGCCACATTGTTGTTCGATAGCCATTTATATGTTTTCTCGAAGCCTGAATGAACTTAACAAATTATTTTTTAACGGGTTGTTAACACTTTTTGCTTTAATCTGATAAGTGATCTCGTGCCTTATTGGTGTAGGCAATGGAGATGATTCCCACGTATCCGGTTTTTCATCCGTAATATTATAGGTAATTAAATAAACATTAGACTTTTTTGTTTTAGATAATTTTGACTGGTCCAATAATTTAAACCAGGCCCATGGCCCGTCAAATGCCTTCGAATATTGTCGCTCATTTAAATCCTCAAAAATAATACGGACTCTATTTTTATCGTCACTGCCAACCCATTTTAGGGTTTTCCAGAATTTGGGGCCGTGACTGTATGAAATGTTATTTTCACCGACTTCAAGCTCAAACCGGACATCATTTTTACTCATCAGATAAGGTTTTAACTGGAATGTCAGGCTGGGTATTTCTGCATTGTTTCTAAAATAAATATTTTGAATGGCAAAGGCCCTTTTTACCTGATTAATAGACTGTTGTGAAAGACCAAGGTTGTATTTGTCAATACTACGATTTTTCCAGCCTCTTCGTGTACTGATAAATGGCTTGATATATTCCTGACGGAATACATCAATGGTACCGCCAGGCTTAAAGAAATCGATAAAATCAAGCAATGCAAGTTCATCTTGCGATGATTTCGTCAGTGGATATCGCCCTGCCAACGCCTGTCGATACGGCCTGTAAATATTTGACTTCCATTCTGAATTAACATGCTGGTGCGCAGATCGTAGAATTACCCGCCAGGTTTCGTCCGCCAATGTTGTCAGCCAGCGTCCAATAGGCTTGGGTGTATTTTTTGCATATGCGTGTAATGACGAAATGGCATTTCCAGCACCACTTTGGTATCGAACTTTAGCAACTTCAAAAGCTTTTTTGGCCGGGTCCGGTGCTAATGTTATTTCATTCACAAATTCCTGTAGTTGAGATACTTTTAATAATACCGAACTGATTGGTGCAGGTTTTTTTGATGATTCACGCAACATGACATTGATGCTTCTGAATTCACGATCAACCTTTGTCCAGGGCACTTTCGTTGCCGCTAGGCTTGCTAGTTCCCCAGACACACCTTCCTTATTGTCATCTTCTAAATTGGCTGCCAATTGACTGGAAAGCTCTGTATTGTTTGAGCCGACCTCAAGAATGGCAAGCATGGGGGAATAAACCGGGTCCGTAAAATTTATCAATACATCATTTGCATGTTTCAAGTTTTCAAATGGCTCGACATTTAAAGCACCATACACTTTTTTCCAAACTGCATTGTATTCTGATAGGTAGTGGTCTTTAACTTGTTCACTCACTTCCCCGAGGTCATCTTTAATAAAGTCCACCCGAGCTTGATCATCATCAGATAACAGCCATTTTTCATTCGTAATACTGGATATAATTTTCGAATCAGATGAAAAATCTATATCATCGTAAGCTTCTTTGGTGAAAAGAATCGGTATCGACAAGTTCATTTGTACTTCTTGAGTAGCGATATAATTATCACGTACGGACTCACCAAACTCATTTAAAAGATCAATTTTTTGGGTGTATACCGGGTTTGTACGAATACGTTCATAAATACGTTGAGAGGCAGGCACACGCAGCAAAAGGCTGCGCGTCGATGCGACTATCTGTTTGTTCAGCTTTTCAGGCTCCAAATCAAGACGGAGCAAAGCTGCCAGATGACTTAATAACTCCTGCCTTTTAGTTGCCTGACCTTCCAGTTCATCTTTCCACTTCTCCGAAAACCAGTTTCCCACAAGCTGCTTGTCCATATGCTCTAACTTGTTAAACATGACATAGGTTCGGAAAGTGCTGTAAAGATCACCACCTCGGTGCCCACGTTTTAAATGGGTCTCCAGCTGTTTTATTAATTTTGGAAGAAACAACTTTTTAAGCTGGGAGCGATATGCTCCATTGGCCGCATCATCCACATTGTTGTCATACATACCAAGGGCAGATAGCCAGGGGTGTTGCTCCTGATCGTAAACTACACTTGCCTTTGCTAAGGCATTAAGTGTTGGCAGGGTATTATAAATATTACCTGTCCGGGTATTATATTTTTTCTTCCCCGTATTGAACTCATCAATGTATGACTCTACTTCATTCATATACATTTCATTGCGGGTAAAACTTCCTGCCCAGACAACAGACATCACAACGGCAATACCTACCATAGCTACATATGCTGATCTTTTTGACCAGGTTATGAATTTTTCATATCGCCTGTTTGAACCTACCAGTTCTGACTCAGGAAATATCACATCACGAAAAAGCTGTCCCAAAAAATAGCTTTTACCCTGACTCATCGGTGGAGCCATAATTTCACGATTAAAACCAAAATTTGACGAAACTGAAGACATTAAGCGGTCTACCGGTGTGCCGTCCTGGGTGCCGCTGGTAAAATATATACCGCGTAAATACGGTTGATAACGAAACCTGTTTTTAATAAATGCTTGTCGGGTAAATTGATCAACAATGCCTTTCAGGTTTTCCATTTGTTGTGGAAATCCCTGAATGGCACCCCGCCTCCTTACATCCCTTTCTTGATGGACGCGCCACAAAACCCTTTCGTATAAACGTTTTATAACATATTTATATTCGTTATCCAGAAACTCAAAATCAGGTGACTGTGAGTATTTCGGCGCATTAGGAAGAGAAACACCCCAAACCTGCTCACGGTCATCTCTCCCCATATCTTCAAAAAATTCGGAAAACCCGGAGACTAGGTCACATTTGGTAAACATTAAATAAATTGGAAAGCGAATTTCCAGTTTTTCCATCAATTCATCAATACGTGAGCGAATAGTATTGGCATGAATGGTTCGCTCTTCCTCTGTTTGGGTCAGAAGGTCTTGCAGACTGATGGCGATTATTACGCCGTTGATTGGCCGCCTGCGACGATGTTTTTTTAGGAGCGATAAAAACCCCTCCCAGGCTGAACTGTCAACGACCTTATGACTATCCTGGGTAGTGTATCTTCCGGCTGTATCAATGAGCACAGCATCATTGGTAAACCACCAGTCACAATTACGGGTGCCACCTACCCCATGCAATGCCCCCCTACCAAATTGTTCTGCCAAGGGGAAATTTAAACTTGAATTAATCAGGGCGGTTGTTTTTCCGGAACCAGGTGGACCAATAATGATGTACCACGGTAATTCGTATAGCGCTTTAGTTTTTCCGCTGCCTTTAAATTTTAACTTTTTGAGTGTCATCAGGGCATGCGTAAAGCGTTCCCCTATTTGTTGCATTTCTTCCGACGTTTGATCAGAGAGAATATTGTTGGATTCTGCCGATGGGTTGTCCTGTAATGCAGTAACCAACTCATCATTATTTTTATTTTCTTGTCGTTGAACCCTTAAGTTATTGAGTCCCCAAAGTACAATAATAATGATGATGGCAAGCAGTCGTGCTGTTTCCCCCCCTAGCGGAGCATAATTGTTTTCACCAAACTTAAAGGCTGGGCCAACAAACCAGATGAGTGCTGAAAGTATCAGCAAACCTATTATTGAAATAACAATTCTATTTTTAAAAAAGTTGATAATGGATTGCATATTTTTACTCGGATTTACAATGAAGGTTACTGCAAACTAATTTTTTTCTTAGTAAGGTCAGTTGTCGATATTTCAATTAATTGTTTTGCAATATCATCCGTTGATTCATGCATCCAATACCGTAGTCCTGAATAGCTTAAAAGCATTATTCCGCCAATAACACTGGCAACTACCCACATCGGAACGTATTGGGTCAGTGTATTGCGTATCCTGCCCAATCCTTTCCAGTTGGGTGACAACGTGCGCTCATATTCACCACGCTGCCTACGGATTATCTGAAACAAATCATCGCGTAATTGTTCCAGCAAGTCTCTGCCTCGATGCACAACGCGATATTTACCTTCATATCCCAGACTGAGAAAAATATACATTAACTCCAGAATATCGATATTCTCAGCGGGTGCATTGCGCATTCTGTCCAGTATTATAAAAAATTTTTCCCCGCCTTTTGTTTCATTATGAAACACACTTAACAGTGTTTTTTGAGTCCATGCACTCTCCGCACCCCACGGTGTATTGAGGACGGCTTCGTCAAGAATGGTACATAATACGTAGCGGGTTGCCAGTATAATTTCTGGTTTAATCCCTGCTTCTTTTGATCGTTCTTCAAACAACTTAAGTTCACTCACCAGCTGCTGGTGTAATCCACCGACATTTGCATGGCTCACTGTTTCCCGTGTTTTCGTAAATACAGCGATGAGCGTTGCTGAAACATTGACCAGGGGATTAAGTCCGAAAACTGTTTGAAACTGACTAGTATTAAAATCAGCGTTTTGGTTATGTGCATGGTTTGAGGGTGGGTGTTGCATGTAAGATGGGTTCTGCGATGCAGCAACCGGAGAAGTGGAAGAAGCAGGCGGCATAGGATTACTCGATGCCCGCCCTCCAGGCATTGGGCGGACAACGGTACCATCCCCTTTGTTAATGGGGTGCCTGAAGACAGTTTTGTCTGGATTATCTGAAGACATTAATTACTCCTGAATGATGTACACAAACTATTGTCTGATTGTCCAGAGTTCAAGCTCCAGCCCAGGAAAATCACCACCAATATGTAAAGCAATGCCTCCAGAATGCCTAAGCTCTTTCCAGTAATTATTGTTTCGCTCAAATTCAAAATACGTGTAACCTGCGTGATAGGGTATTTGACGAGGAGCAACGGGTAATACTTTTAAGGGTATACCCGGCATTGCAGCATTAACCAACTGTCTGATGCGATCCACAGGGCCGACTTTTACCTGAGCAGGAAAAAGTGTTTGTATTTTATTTTCGGGTATATCTGCACGCACGGCCAGAACAAACATGGCGCTGTCAATAAGCGTACGATCTGATATTTGCGCAACACGAATTCCAAACTTTTTCTCAACAAGGGCAAGTGCTGCCGCTGTTTGCTCATAAACCATACTGAGACATTGGCGCAGTGAGTTGATAATGGGAACAAACGTTGTTTGTAAGTTATCGTGCATAAAAGGTGGAAAAACCGGAGGACGCTTGTTGTTTGTGACAAACGTTGATAGTTCTCCAACCATTTGCACCACTTCAGAATACAGCTCAGCGGGATGCAGTCCCTGCATTTGTGATAAATGCAGGGTTAATGGCTCAAGTCGATTGACCAGCTGCAACAACATGTAATCTGCAATTTCAGCAGTCCCTCCACGTTGGGTATCCGCCAGACGGCCTGCGATAGATTCACCACGATGATGTAACATGCCTGCTAATTCAGACAGAAACCCGGAAAGTTTTACTGATGCATGACAGTCAAAACAAGTGGGAATATATTCCTCGTCAAGCAGTATATTTTTATCTTCCCGTGCTTCCGATATTCGCAAAATGCCGATTCCTGCATAGCCACTCATATCATCAGATTCTAATAACAGGCGCATCCTCAGCTTCCCGATATCAATTTCAGCGTTATCACCCCCTTCTATAGAGATATCTCTGACACTTTGTTTTGAAGAATAATAACGTGCGAGTCCCTGTGTTTCGTTTTCAGGCAAAACATCAATTGCCCCCGGGCGCTTAACCGGAATTGCCAAATAAACAATTTCATCATGCGTATTTTCAGGAATTTCAAATACAGGCGGTAAGTCATTTTGGTCAGGAAAACTGAAAGGCGTTCCATCAGGAAAAACACCTTGGGCATTGATGAGTGAAATTTTCCCCAGCTTAAGCAGCTCCTGATCAACCTCAATATGATGTATACCCCAGCCGTATGCGCCATATGCTGCGCATTTACCGTCAATATAGCGCTCAACATAACGTTCCTGCTGTTGAAAATGATGGGGGTTGAGGAACATGCCCTCTAACCAAATGACTTTATTATCTAATGACATGAAATCCTGCCTGGGCTTTATGATGCTGATTAAATTTTTTGTTGATAAACAAATATGTGTTAACACAAGGACTGCAATTGTTACCTTGACAACCAGCAAGTAAATTGCAGGAAATATTCAGCGTAAAACCAATCACCCTGAATTATTTTTCTTCGGGTTCATCAGATTCATCAAAGTTTTCCACATCTGGTGCCTGATCAACCATAAGAATTAATTTATTACCCGATAATCTTATATCTGCCGATGAGCTAAACACGTTAGTTTGAGCAATCGGTATGATTACTTTATATTCTGCATTTTTGTATTGCAGGAATTCGGCAAAAAACCCGACATATTCTGTTTCTTTATTTAAAACGAAACTGACTTTTCGATTTTCGCCCGGCTGTATAGGTTTAAGTTGTTGTTTGGCCACCAAATCAGCACCCAACACTTCAATATCCTTTTCATAAATATCAATAAAATTGGCTTTTTTGAATATATTGGGCGATTTAAGCTCATACATTCTGAGAATAAGTGGTGACGGAATTTTATTATCATCTGGATTCACATCAGCATCGACAAAAAAGGCAATAAGAAGATCTGAATCAAGATCCAGAATTCCTCCTACCTTTGTGTTGAGTGCAGTACAGGCTGTGCCTGCGAGAAATACAAGGCCTATCATTGTCAGTCTAATGGTATGAGATAAATACATGGTGCTTCCCTGATATTTAATACTGATTTTCTAATAAAATGTTTAATAAATCGTCTACTTTTTGTCCGTGTTTGTTTTTCTTGCAATCACTAAACGCTGCATCTGTTCTTCATATGCTTGCACAAAGTCGTACCCAAATAAATATTGGAACGAATTATCTAAGTTCCCTGCCAGTTCAGTGTGATACGCCTTGTAGGATTCCCAGTTTTTTCGTTTTTTGCCAAGTTGAATCAAACTGGATTTTTTATATTTTTCAAATCTTTTCTCAAGTGTATCCGGGTCAAATCTTTCTAACATGCCCCGAAATGCAGCTTGCATTCCGGCAAGTACAGCAACTTGATGTTCGGCAATACCCTGAAACCCTTCGCGTACCGCTTCGATAGGCTCTTTGTAAGCATTGTTATCTTTGATAAACATATTTTCCATTGCGTCATCAATATTAGCCGAAAATTTTAACGGGTTATTTTCTACAGGTTGTATGGTTGTCACATTAATTCTAAATTCTTCCTTGATTTTCTTTCTAAAGCTCAGGACTCGCATCATCCCTTCCATTGTTTCCCGTACCAACAGGCCGACAGTTTCACCAATTTCCAGCATTTTATCCTGATTCAGGTTTTTTTCCGAGAAACCCAGTGCTTCTATCAATGTTTTATCCATTGCTGTAATCGTACGTTTCTCTTCCTTCCTCCCTGCTTTACCGTTGACATTCTGTTTTTTTATATGTTGTTTGAGTCGAGCAACCTCAGTCATTAATTTTTTATTTTCATTTTCCAATGCCAAGTATTCGTTTTCTAATTTTGCTAACGCTTCCACGTTCGAAAAGCTGCTATCAGGTAAGTGACCAGATGTGCTTTCAAACGTTGATGTACTATGGCCGAGAGAAACAACCGGGGCAGTAAGCAGCTTGTCGTCATTCCAATCATCGGGGATCATTCCGGATTCTATATTTGCGCTTGGCCAGTCGATTGCATCATTCACAGCGACACCGTGATCAGCCATACTATTGTCGGTAAACGGATTATTTTGAACGGGTGCCTGACGGTTATTAGCACTTGCTTTGTCCAGTGCTGCCAATGGGTCGGTTTCTGCTATATCAAACCCCGACACTGCGCCTGACATTGGCATATAATTGCTCACAGGGGGAGTTACGAATGGGTCATTCTGTAAAAATAAACCCTCCCCCGTTGCATCTCTGGTATCGTTAAATGGCCCCAGGCCTGCCGACTGAGTCAATAAATCATCAGTAGCATTGTGTGTATCCCGAAAGTTTACGATAAATTCGTAATCGCTGATGATAAAATGATCCCCGTCGGCAAGGATGATTTTATTCCCACCCCCCAAAGGCTCCGATGAGCCATTAATAAATGTCCCATTGGTGCTTACGTCGGAAAGGATGTATTGCCCATTTTCAAAACTGATCCGGGAATGCACAGATGACATGTACTTATCTGGGTCGGCTAATACCCAGGTGTTATCCAGGCCACGCCCCAGGCTGCCCCCACTCTCAGAAAATGTGTAGCTCGTTTCACCATTATTCACATTTTCGGGGGATTTTATAATTGCTATCTCAATCGGCATACACTAAACACCCTTGCTACCCGTACATTTTTGTTAAACCCGCAATATACCTGATTACACACCACCATTATTCTTTATTTTCAGCGAAACTGTACGGATATGCAATCCATACAAGTGTTGTCTGATGCGATACTTTCCTGTTTAAAAAACATACAAACATAAGTTAACTCTTTGTATTAATTAGTTAAATACAGTATTATCAGGCACATAAACTAGAATTGCGGCTGCACGGACTTACCAAAATGGTGCATATGACCACTATTTTATAGTAGTCAGATACCCTATTACTCATTACCATCTAGGGTACCCCAGCTATAATTGAGAAGTTACCTTCCATTTGTTCCGGGATTGCACACTAGTAAAAAGCGCAAACCGCCATATTTCGCGCTGTACGAGGCTTTACTTAACCCCCGTGATACCTTATAAACAGCACTAGCTAATGGGGTTAAGTGGTTAAATTTATTAATATAACGTGGCTACACCATCACGTAATCATCACAGCGAGGGCTTGTGAATTCATACCGCACCAATTGTGTGCATCGCAAATGACCGGTTTGCAATGCATGAATTTGAATAAATTTATGTGGACTTACTATCTATGTATAATTGCGCAGTTCTGGAAACTTGGGGTTATTGCTATTGCATCCCCAGTTTCTCAAAACAATATTCAGGCACAAGCTCCCGATGACTCGGGATGTTAGGAGGGTAAATGTCGTCACCAGCACTCATTGATATCAATACATTGATACAACCGATATCTGAAGAAAATGCCGTTGGTGAAGATATTCGGAACAACCCTTCCCCCTTGTCATTGTACGCAGAGATCAAAAGCGCCCGAAATTCAGCACGAGCGGCTGAACGTAATAGCATGTTTGATGGTGGTAGTACGGAAGCGATTGAAAATTGGAATAAAATTTCGACACTCGCCCCCAAAATCCTAGAGGCTGAGGCCAAAGACATTGAAGTTGCCTGCTGGTATACAGAAGCACTGCTGCGAAAAGCAGGCTTTCAAGGGCTCAGGGATGGGCTTAACCTCATCCGGCAGTTAATCGAACAATATTGGCATGAGGGCTTGTATCCGCAGGAAGATGAGGACGGCATTGAAACACGCGTCTCCTCAATATCCGGTCTGAATGGTGAAGGCACGGACGGCGTGTTGCTTGCCCCTATTCGCAGTACACACATCACCGATGACGTCCAACCGGGCCCTTTCAGTCTCTGGCAATACAAACAAGCTGTTGATATAAAGCGCATCTCTGATACCAAGGTCCGTTCTGAGCAGATATCAAAAATCGGCTTCAGTATGGATGATATAGATCAAGCCGTTGAGCAATCCTCATCCACCTATTTTGGAGACCTACGGGACGATGTGACTGAATGTCTTACTGAATATCGACACATAGGCAGCATGTTGAGTGAGTATTGTGGAAGCCATGACGCGCCACCCACCAGTAAAATCATTGAGCTTCTGGAAGAAACACTTGGCGCAGTCAATCATATTGCAAAACACAAGTTTCCGACGGCCCCCGTCATCAACGATTATTCATCCGACGACGGGCAAATAACATCTCACGAGTCTGATGTCACCAGTCCTGCCGATGTCCCAGGCTCGCGTGAGGAGGCCTTTAAGCAACTGGCCAGTATTTCGGTTTTTTTCCGTAGAACAGAACCTCATTCACCGATATCATATATTCTTGACAGGGCGGTAACCTGGGGTGGGATGTCACTCGATGAGTTGATCAATGAGTTAATACCGGATTCATCCTCTCGTACAACCTATAACTCGCTGACCGGTGTTCAGGCGAACGACGATTGAAACAAAACATAGACAGTTAACAAAACGCAGATCAAATATTTACTTACATAATGGTTATATACGGAGGAATGCTCAATGAGCGATAGCATACATGACAAATTAAAACGGGTGCGGAAACCCCGCGTGCATATTACATATGATGTGGAAACAAACGGAGCGGTTAGCGAAAAAGAACTTCCTTTCGTGATGGGCGTGATGGGCGATTATTCCGGTGACAATACAAAAAACAAAAAAGCACTCAAAGACCGGAAATTTTCACAGATAGACCGTGATAATTTCAATGAAGTCATGGAAAAAACGGCACCCCAACTCAATATGAAAGTCGGCAATACTTTGGAAGACGACAGCAGTGAAATGTCAGTATCGCTTGACTTTAACAATATGGAAGATTTCGAGCCCCATAAAATTGTTGAACAAGTTGAGCCATTAAAAAAACTCATGGAAACCCGTGACAAATTACGGGACCTATTGAGCAAAGCTGATCGATCTGAAGAACTCGAAAATGTACTGGAAGATATTTTAAGTAATACAGAAGCCCTGGCATCGTTATCAGGTGAATTAGGCACTACTGATAAAAAAGATGGCAGCAATGATGAAGGTGACAAACAATGAGTGAAGAACAAAAAGTAGACGCACAGGAAGAAACCGAAGCCGCCGCAGATGTCAGCTTTCTGGAGCAGGCAATTGGGGCAACCAAACAAACACCCCGGGATGAAACCGAAGAACTGCTGAAAACCCTGACTCAGGAAGCAATGAAGGGGACTGTTACCTGGGACAAAAACCTGACAGTCACCATTAATTCAGCCATAGAAGCCATTGACAAAGCGTTATCAAGCCAGCTCTCTGCCGTCATGCAGCATGAAAAATTCAAAAAACTGGAAGGTTCATGGCGCGGACTTAACCACCTTGTTATGAACTCGGAAACCAGCTCCCAACTCAAAATTCGCGTCATAAATATCAGCAAGGCCGAGATTGCAAAAGACCTGGACAGAGCCGTTGAATTTGATCAAAGTCAAACCTTCAAAAAAATATACGAAAGTGAATTTGGCATTGCCGGTGGTGAACCCTATGCCGCGTTAATCGGTGATTACGAATTCTCATCACATCCAGATGACATTGACCTGCTTTCCAATATATCAAATATTGCAGCAGCAGGTTTCTGCCCTTTCATATCAGCAACTGCACCTGAAATGTTTGGATTTGAATCGTTCACAGAATTATCAAAACCCCGTGATTTAGAGAAAATCTTTGACTCTGCGGAATACATCAAATGGCGCAGTTTCCGTGATAGCGATGACTCCCGCTTTGTCACTCTGACCATGCCCCGTGTTCTTGCACGCCTACCCTATGGCCAGGATACAAAACCCATTGAAGCATTCAATTTTGAAGAAGGCAGTATTGATAGCAGTGGACGACAACTGAGCCACGAACACGATAATTATTGCTGGATGAATGCCGCATACTCCATGGGAACCACCTTGGCCAGTTCTTTTGCCGAATACGGCTGGTGTACCAGTATTCGCGGTGCCGAAGGCGGTGGTAAAGTTGAAGGGCTACCAAGTCATGTCTTTATGAGTGACGACGGCGACATGGATCAAAAATGCCCAACAGAAATCGGTATTACTGATCGACGGGAAGCTGAATTAAGCAAACTAGGCTTCCTGCCATTATGTCACTATAAAAATACGGACTATGCCGTTTTCTTTGGTGCGCAAACAACACAAAAACCGAAAAAGTTCGATGACCCGGACGCAACCGCAAACTCGGAAATATCGGCTCGCCTGCCCTACATCATGGCAACGGCACGCATCGCACATTTTTTGAAAGTCATGGCGCGCGATAAAGTAGGCTCGTTTATGGAAGCCTCAGAAGCTGAAGAATGGCTTAATAAATGGATATCCAACTACGTTAATAACAGCCCCGATGCCAGCCCCGAAATGAAGGCACGTTACCCGCTGGCAGAGGCTTCAATAGAGGTCAAAGAAATACCTGGGCAGCCTGGCGTTTTCAGTGCCATTGCCTGGATGCGACCCTGGCTGCAAATGGAAGAATTGACGGCGTCACTCAGACTCGTTGCCAATATTCCTAAAGCTGGCTAATGCGATCAACTGCTCTCAAGGATGGGAGCAGTTGGCTTTAGCCTACCCAGATAATTTACACCCTGTTAGTCCTCTGAACTAATGGTAGATCCGTGTCAAAAATACAACAAAAACCCCCGGTTATTAAACGAACACACAACGGGATCGACTTTGACACCGTCCTTTCACAACCAGCGTATGTCACAAATTTAGATGACTTTCTCCAAGAAAAAAATGACATTAAAGCATTACGCTATTGTGTTGAAACATTCATCTCAGAGAAAAGGCTGACATCAACGTCAACAATCAGGAATGCAATATTTGAGGTCATTGCAGATATAGATGAAAAAATAAATACACAATTAAATGAAATAATACATCATCGCAGATTCCAAAAACTCGAAGCATCGTGGCGAGGACTTTGGCTATTGACGAGACAGGCTGATGGCAAACAAAATATTAAAATCAGAATGCTCGATATTTCCTGGTCAGAAGTTGTGAAAGACATCAACAGAGCTTTGGAGTTCGACCAAAGCCAATTATTCCATAAAATATACAGTAAAGAATACGGCACGCCGGGCGGTGAACCCTATGGCGTCATTATCGGTGATTATGCAATAAGTCACCGGATATCAAAAAATAGTCCACACGATGACATAGCTACACTGGAAGGAATGGCGCAAATTGCAGCGGCAGCTTTAGCCCCCTTTATTACATCAGCATCCAGTGAAATGTTCGGAATGGAGGATTTTTCGGCATTAGGTCTTCCCTTTAAATTAAAAACTATTTTCAGTCAAAAAGAATATATAAAATGGCATGCCCTACGAGAAAAAACAGATTCTCGTTTTATCGGGTTAACGCTGCCTCGAATTCTGATAAGACAGCCCTACAGAAAAAAACCGGGAAGCCATAAAGGTATTTATTTCTATGAAAAATCTGCTAAAAATGGCGAAAATCACTTATGGGGTAATGCCTGTTATGCATTTGCAATCATTCTTATCCGTGAATTTACCAATGTAGGCTGGTTCGGTCATATACGTGGAGTACCACGCAATTATACTTCTGGTGGCCTTGTTACGGAGCTGCCTGTTGATCACTTTGAGACAGATTCACAATCAATTGCCCATAAACCGACAACCGATGTCGTTGTGACCGATACCGCTGAAAAAGAAATAAGTGAACTGGGATTTATACCCTTGTGTCAGGGTTATTTATCCTCCCACACGACCTATTATAACAATCAGTCAATTTATAAATTCGCCGTACATAAGCAAACCTCGGTAACTTCCAATGCACAACTCTCTGGAATGCTACAGCATGTATTGTGTGGCTCACGTATTGCGCATTATATAAAGGTCATGATTCGGGATAAAATCGGGTCTTTTACCAGCGCCGACCGCTGTGAACGTTTTTTACGAGACTGGCTGCTTGAATATACCACAGGCCGGGAAGATCTTGGCTGGGAAGAACAGGCACGATACCCCTTAAAAGAGGCTTCAGTGCGCGTAAAAGAACACCCTGCAAGGCCCGGTGAATATCTGTGTGTTATCCACTTGCAACCGCACTATCAGCTTGATCAAATGGTGTCCGAATTAGAGCTTGTTACAGAACTCGCATCCCTGGGAAATTAAATAATGGCACGAGTCGATAAAACAAAAAAATTACGGCCATCCATTTTGGACCGGCTTTTTGATAATGAAACCCATAACAAAATAGAACATGACTCTGATCATCATCAGCTGTTAAAACAATTGCGCAACAGCATTCGCCGAGATCTTGAGTCTTTGCTTAATACACGCTTTTATATTTCAGAGCCGCCTGACAACTTTCCAGAACTCAATAACTCACTATTAAACTATGGTCTCCCTGATTTAGCCACCGTTAATATTATCGATATTGAAAAACGGGATGAATTTTCCCGAAACCTGGAGCAGACACTCAACTATTTTGAACCCAGATTTAAATCCGTAAAAGTATCTTTTTTGGAAAACTTCGATAAAACTGACCGAACATTGCGATTTAGAATTGATGCTGTTATTTATGCGGACCCATTGCCGGAAATTGTTGTATTTGATTCCATTCTTGAGTCAACAACCAGAACGGTCAGCGTTAAGGAAATAAGTCATGGCTGATGAATTACTACCCTACTATGAAAAAGAACTCGCCTACTTGCGCCAGCTAGGTGCTGAATTTGCAAAAGAACACCCTAAAATTGCCGGCCGTTTAAGTATTAATAGCGATACGATTGAAGACCCGCATGTCTCGCGACTCATTGAAGGATTTGCTTTTTTAAATGCAAGAATCCAACATAAACTCGATGATGATTTTCCTGAGCTAAGCGATGCTTTACTCGGCATCCTGTATCCACATTACCAACGCCCCATACCCTCAATGTCTATCGTGCAATTTGAGGCAGACACAGAATTGCTGGACTCACACTACAGCATCCCCAAAAAATCCTTACTTGAAACAGCGCAATTTCAAGGTGAAAACTGCCGCTTTTCAACCATATACGATACAGAACTGTGGCCAATTACCGTTACTTCCGCAACACTGATAGGTCGCCCCTTCTCCACACCTGGGTCTGCAAAAATATCAGGGGCTGAGAGTGTATTAAAACTATCACTATCAACATTCACTGAGGAAATATCTTTTTCAGAATTACGACCAGAACAATTACGTTTTTATCTAAAGGGCCAGGCTCAACATGTCAACCCCCTTTACCAGATGCTTCTGAATAGTTGCAATAACATCGTGCTGGCTTTGTCAGAAATGGATACTTCACCTGTTTTTCTGGGTTGTGACAACATTAAACCTGTTGGCTTTGACAGTAAAGACGGCTTATTCCCCTACCCAGCCTCATCTTTTATCGGATATCGTTTATTAACAGAATATTTCACTTTCCCGGAAAAATTTATGTTTGTTGATTTAACCGGACTTGCCGAAAAAATCCCAGACAATGCCGGCAATACGCTTGATATATACATTTATCTAGATTCCTCTGACATAGAGTTAGAGCACAATGTCTCCGCAGAAGGGTTTTTGCTTGGCTGCACACCCATTATCAATCTGTTTGAACGCACAGCTGACCCAATCAAGCTGGACCATACCCAGCATGAATATCAAATTATTCCAGACGCCCGCCGTCCCACAGGTTATGAAATTTACTCTGTTGATGAAGTTGTTGCTACTTCCTCTTCAGGAACAGAAGAACACTACACCCCTTTTTATGGTACGAATCACAGCCAAAATAATACTGATACACATTCATTCTGGTTTGCAACACGAAAAAATTCAAAGTCCGGTTTGTTTTCCCGCGATGGAGGAACCGACATGCATCTGTCGCTAATCGATTTAGAATTTAACCCGAACGTGCATGACGACCACACGATTACACTCAAAACCACATGCAGCAATCGTGACTTACCTGGAAAACTTCCATTTTCGTCAGATCAGCCAAAATTACAGTGTGTTGACCGCGCTCCACCATGCTCAAATATCCGCTGCCTAGTACAGCCAACCCAAGTAATTCGAGCCCCACTACGAGACCATGCACGTTGGAGGTTAATATCTCACCTTAACCTAAACCACTTATCATTAACGGGTGGTGACGATGCAACAATGGCATTAAAGGAAATACTTCGTTTATATGACTTTAAAGAATCTTTCGTCACTCGCTCACTGATTGAATCCATAATAAAGGTTCAAGCAAAATCAATAAGTGCTCCACTAAATATAGATGGGCATGCAACCATGTGTCGAGGAATGGAAATTGAAGTGGAACTGGATGACTCACTCCTTACAGGAAGTAGCGCCTATCTTTTTTCTACCATATTAGAACATTTTTTTGCATTATACTGTTCGATCAATTCATTCACCCGGTTACTCGTCAAAATTAAAAGCAAAGAAGGTTATTTTAAAAAATGTCCACCAAGATCCGGCGAAAAAACATTTCTGTAATAAAGCACCTTACTGAACGACCTTTCGACTTCAGCTTTAGTCAGGCGGTACGTTTGTTAGAGCGCTCTTCTGTTTTGACAAAAAAAAAGGCAGATGAGCATCTAGCGGATAAACCTATCGCAAAATACATGCCTCCTGCTTCAGAATTTGTACGCTTTAACACCAACTCGTCTTTTTCATTTCAATCATCTGATATTAGAACGATTAAAAAATATAAGATAAATGCTAACACCAAACAATGGAGATTGGATGTAAATTTCATTGGTCTGACCGGAAGTGGCGGAGTTCTGCCTTTTCACTACACAGAAACGGTTTTACAACGATTAAAACTTAAAGACCGCTCAATGGCAGACTTCTTTAATATATTTAATCACCGCACCACTTCATTATTTTATCAGGCATCCTGTAAATACAATTTCCCGATAAGTTATGAGAAAAAACGACTAAACCATAATGGAAATGACGTATCGGATAATTATACTCAGGCCATTCTTTCTTTAATTGGTTTTGGTACAAAATATCTATCAAATCGATTACATACAAAAGATGAATCACTTATATTTTACTCCGGTTTATTAACAGAAAGAATACGCACAGCATCCGGATTACAACAGATACTTCAAAACCATTTTGGCATTTCTGTTGAAGTAAAAGAATTCATAGGACAGTGGCAGGACTTAATTCCTGATTTAAGAACCCGACTATCCGGAAAACGTGTTGGCTTTAATAATTGCCTGGGAAAATCGGTCATGCTTGGCCGAAAAGGTTGGTTTTCACAAGGAAAAATACGAATTATTTTAGGACCTTTAAATAAATTACAACTTAATCAGTTTGCGCCAGGCACAAATACTCTGAAAGCACTTGATGAAATAGTACGCCTATACGTTGGCATTGAACACGATTACGATTTTATTATGAAGATAAAGAGAAAATACATTCCTAAACAGACCCAACTCAAAAAAAATAAACCTATTATCACAGGATGGAACTCTTGGCTGTCCAGTAAAAAAGATGGCAATACAGACCCGAATGAAACCGTAAACATCCCTATATCCTCAAGGCGATTTTATTTAAAATAGTATTTTAAATAAACGTTCTCCCAAAACGCTATTTTGAGATTATAAAATGCAATACCCAACAATTTTGAAATGTCTGTAAATTGGCATTTCTTCAAAAAAAGTGAGTCATCATGATAACAATTGATCTAAAATCATTAGTTGGCAGATTAAACGAACCAACACGCAATGCACTTGAAGGAGCCGCAGGATTATGTTTGTCCCGTTCACATTATAATGTTGAAATTGAACATTGGCTTTTAAAATTATTAGAAATTCCAGGAAGCGATATACTGTCTATTATCGATAAATTTGAAATCGACCTGGGAAAATTAACGCAGGATTTAAACCGGGAGCTGGATAGAATCAAAGCGGGAAATACCCGGGCACCTGCCCTTTCCCCCACTATCGTTGATATTGCTAAAAATGCCTGGATGCTGGCCTCGGTTGAATATGCTCACCCCGTCGCCACTTCAGCCCATATTCTTGCCGCATTAATGCTGGATGACAACCTTCGCAGAACCACAGAAGCAGCATCAGGTGAATTAAAAAAAATTCAGCCTGAATCCCTGCGTGAAGTTGTGCGCGCTATTGTGGGAACAACAACAGAATCCGAAACTGCCATGGCTGGCAATACTAGAAGCACGCCTGGAACATCAGCCTCGGGTATTCCCAGCAAAACACCAGCTTTGGATAAATTCACGGTAAATTTAACCGAGGATGCAAAACAGGGAAAAATTGATGCCGTGCTTGGTCGAGATGAAGAAATTCGACAAATTATCGATATACTGATTCGCAGACGTCAAAACAACCCTATTCTCACAGGAGAAGCTGGTGTGGGTAAAACAGCCGTCGTCGAAGGTTTTGCGCTCAGAATTGCATCCGGTGATGTACCTGAGCCATTACGGGGAATATCAGTACGCTCACTGGATCTTGGTTTGTTGCAAGCCGGTGCCAGTGTCAAAGGTGAGTTTGAAAACCGCTTAAAATCCGTCATTGCAGAAGTCAAAGCCTCTCCACAACCCATCATTATGTTTATTGATGAAGCGCATACATTAATTGGTGCAGGTGGAAAAGAAGGGCAAGGCGATGCCGCCAATTTATTAAAACCTGCACTGGCAAGAGGGGAGCTGCGGACCATCGCAGCAACAACCTGGGCAGAATATAAAAAATACTTTGAAAAAGACCCAGCCCTTACCCGCCGGTTCCAGATTGTGAAAATAGAAGAGCCCAATGAAGAAAAAGCTATTAACATGATGCGTGCTATTTCTGTGATGTTACAAAACCATCATGGCGTGCAAATCATGGACGATGCCATTGTTGATTCTGTTCGTTTATCAAGTCGTTATATTACCGCCAGGCAATTACCTGATAAATCCGTCAGTTTGTTAGACACTGCTTGTGCACGAGTTTCACTCAGTCAAAGTGCTACCCCGGCAGCAGTTGAAGATACACGGCGAAATATTACTCAATATCAAACCAACATAAACTCACTTGAACGTGAAAATGCAACTCTGGATAATTGTGAGGAACGAATTAGTGAGTTAAAAGGTGATCTTCAGAAAAGCGAACTTCATCTGAAAAAACAGGAAAAGCAGTGGGAAAAAGAAAAAAGTAAAGTTGAAGAAATACATCAATTACAAAAACAAATTGAAGATGATTACCATGCTCAGGCACTGTCAGAGGATGAACTCAAAAAGAAGGATGCCCCAGCATTACTCAATAAAAATGACCTAAAAAAAATTAAAACAAAATTACATCGTTTAATGGAAAAACTGGAAAATATCCAGGGCGACAACCCGATGATTCAGGTAAATGTGGGTAGTCAGGCCATTGCAGAAGTGGTTGCCAACTGGACTGGAATTCCGGTTGGAAAGATGGTTTCTGATGAGATTGACTCAATATTGAAACTTGCCGATGCACTGGGCAATCGTGTAATCGGTCAACCTCATGCATTAAATGCCCTTGCCGAAAATATTCGCACATCAAGAGCAGGTTTAACCGACCCGCGAAAACCTATTGGAGTTTTTCTTATGGTCGGCCCCAGTGGGGTTGGTAAAACTGAATCCGCACTGGCATTGGCAGATACCTTATACGGTGGAGAACATAATATTTCCACTATTAATATGTCTGAGTTTAAAGAAGAACATAAAATATCCATGTTATTAGGCTCACCCCCCGGGTATGTGGGTTATGGTGAAGGAGGTGTACTCACTGAAGCCGTTCGCAGAAAACCATATAGCGTGCTATTGCTGGATGAAATGGAGAAAGCCCATCCTGGGGTGCAGGATATATTTTACAACCTGTTTGACAAAGGTACTATTAAAGATGGTGAGGGCCGGGATATCGACTTCCGCAATACTATTATTATCATGACGTCCAATGCCGGTGAAGAACATATTCGTGCGATATGTGAGCAAAGTGAAGAGACTCCCTCTCCTGAAGTCTTATTGGATAACTTCAGGCCTCAATTATTAAACTTTTTCAAACCCGCATTTTTAGGCCGAACAACCATAATCCCGTATTATCCGCTTGGCGATGAAGACCTGCTCAAAATTTGTAAAATTAATATGCATCGAATCGAAAAAAGAATCAAAGGTCATTACGGTGCAACATTCAGCTATCATGACGATGTTACGTTGCATATTGTGGCACGCAGCCAGGAAGTGGATACCGGTGCTAGAAATATCGAGAATATTTTGAGTCGCACATTATTGCCTGAAATGGCCACAGAATGTCTGTCAAAATTAGCTGATGGAATAGAAATATCAAATATTGATGTGGGAGTAAGTGATAACGGCCAGTTCACTTACAATATATCCTGACATTTTAAACGCTTAACACTATACATGTCAGGCTAATGAGTAGATTGATTAAATATACGGTGGAAATATTCATTATATTTACACTATTTTTCTCTGCGATATTATCCTCTGCATCGGTCGATGCAGAAGATAATATCAGTGTATTAATTGAATCGACAGACCGAAAACACCAATTATTTTCTGCACATTTTCAAACGTTTTTATTCGCTCAACCACAATGGGTTCCACCAAAATATAAAGAAATAGATCCTTTATTATTAGAAGTGGAGAAACATGTCAGTAAAAATGAAAGTATTCTTGCTGCAAATATTATATTGAATAACATTACAGTGTTGAATAAACAGTATGATAATAAAAATATTACCTATTTCATCAACGTCTTGTTGAACCAAAATGATACAAAAACTGCTAATGCGATTTTTGATGTCGTCAAAAATGAAGGAGATCAAAGATTAATATCAAATACAACCTATGTATTTGCAATATTCTCGTTCAAACGGAACAAGTGGAAAAAAACACTACAACTTCTTAATGGTATTATAACCGATTTACCTGATGAAAATTATTACCATGCCCTATTAATGCAAGGCATATCGCTGCAAAAACTGAAAAAACACCGAGAATCGATAGTATATTATGAAAAAATAAAACCCATTTCGAAACACTATCTTGCCGCCCGACTGAATATAGCAACAGCCAATATCAGACAAGGCTGGTGGACTGATGCACATATCATTATAAAGGATGCCTTGAAATCAGCCGAAAGCTTAAAGGAAGAGGAAGCACTTAACCGGTTATATTTAACATTAGCTTATTCGTTGATGAACCAGGAGTTTTATAGAGATTCGAGAAACTACTTTCGCAGTATCGGCATAGGCAGCGTATTCGCTAATCGGGCATTGCTCGGAATCACACTTACCGCAGCTAACCAAAATGACTTTGTCGGTGCTTTAAGCACTACGAATATTTTAAAGAATAAACAAACCTATGATTTGCCGGTTGATGAATCTTACTTACTGGTACCTTATTTCTATGAAAAACTGCAACAATTCACAACAGCATCAGCAGGTTACCTGGAAGCCATTAATTACTATCAAAAAAGAATTGCCAATATACAGACTATTTTGGATTCTGAAATCAACCTGGATAACCACCCAATTAACATAAACATCAATACCACAATTAAAATAAATGATAACTTGATTATCTTTTCTCATGAATACCCTGATTATTTTTTCGAAAACTATCTAAAGCTTGAATCCTATGAGAAGTATTTCAAAAA
>VAPK010616124.1_pt1 | contig 28829 bp, 23 predicted proteins | sample 3395031 | NCBI WGS metagenome assembly VAPK01 (sample SAMN08290443, study PRJNA428436) | hydrothermal vent metagenome | isolation source: Deep-sea hydrothermal vent chimney 1 | place: Pacific Ocean: Juan De Fuca Ridge
ATGTGATTGATGGTGTGCCATTTAAAGAGGGTATTAAAGAAATCGAAGAGTCAATTCAGGGCGCCGCCTAAGTGCTTAAACACCAGATTTGACCATAGCTCACCTCAAACTCGGACGAATTAATCCACCCGAACAGTCACCATGTTGTCGAAAACTCTGATTTTTATGTGCATAAAATGGGCTACACCATTCGCGGAACATGGGGAAAAGTTGTTTAGCCTGTTTTTTGAGCAGAATAAAAAACGAGCATAATTGATTCACCTGCTTCAGACTCATTTGCCTATTGGAATACACCAGGGAGGCGCCACCCAAAATTGGGGAGTATTATAATATTAACGCAGCAGCAATTGTTTAATTTTAGACCCCATTGCCCTGGGGTGAGTACAATCTACAAATAGCTTCCTCAAACAAGGGCATGGTAATGGAGTCAACATGGATACTACGAATATATGAAATAGCCGAATTTGATGCCGTTATCCAAGCATTGGAATCGGATAAAAACAATTCAACATATTTTCTTAAGCCATCAATATTTGTTACGACTTGTCCCATACCAAATTCAGAAACAACATCATCAGGATCAAAAGTAGTAATCAGTGGTAAACCAAAACTCCAAGCCTCAAGATACACATTAGGAAAGCCTTCGTATATAGACGTCGAGCACAACAGCATAGATTCATTATATAGGTCATAAACTTGATGTCTAAGTAGACGCCCGTGATATACTACATTTGAGATATTTTTCATTCGACTTAATATTTCGCAAGCGTACCGTGAATTATCATTAGCCGCTCCAGCCACATGGAAACTGTATTGAGGCATTTTTTCTGCAAGATCCAGGAACAATTCTACCCGTTTAACTTTGGTTATTCTTCCAACCCATAAAACTTTTTTTTTGTTTTTTAAGAACGTGTCGGAATCAATTTTATTGTTCAGGTCAACATCAAAAAATGGCATAGGAATAACTGTTGAATCTAAATTATATTCTTCTTTTAATAAATTTTTTTGGTTTCTTGTTTGAGTAACAATAGCATCAGAATTCCGTAGTCCATATCGATATAATATTCTTTCACGCAATTCTTTAAGTGCAGGTAGATTCATGTAACAATCTATTTCGTTAGCTAAAGTGTATAGTAGTTTTTTACCATTCATTTTAGACCAAATTGCAATTTGCCCTAAGGCTAAATCCCCGCAATTATAATAGTATATATCGGCATTGGCTTGCTCAAGTGCAGAGATAAGGCTTGTCCAGCGAGGGTGTATAAAACGAATTAGCGGTAAGCCATCATTACGGCAGCATAATTTAAATAGCTTTACACCATGTACTATATCGCCGTTCTGGTAGCCATCATCCCATGTAATCATGCTAACCTCATAGCCATTATTAGCAAACCAACAAGACATACGAGATTGCTGAGTTTCAATTCCTCCGACATGTCCATTATCAACACCGGCTAGAGCACCATAGGCATTATGTGCAACAAAACAAATTGAAGGTTTATTATTTCTCATGATTTTTTAATAAGAAGAATTTCATATAAACTACTTTAAAAGCGGGCTTAATAATTTTCATTCACATTTCTTTGTTCTTATCATCAACATTAACCCTAAAAATGGTAATCGAGAAAGGGCCACACCTAAACAACCAAGCTTGGGCACCTCAAAATAAGTACTAGAAAATTTATCAAATTTAAATTTTCGTAATGTTTCCTCAAATTCTGATTTATTGTATCGTCATTAGCAATAGGCCACATCTCGTTTTCCTCGCAAGCCCGGCCATGATTTAATAAAATTCTCAAGTTTGGCAAGTAAGCTCGCATCATGGGGAAACGTTATGATTAAATGACCGTTTGGTTTTAATGCACTTGAAAATTTCTTTAATAATCCTATATCATCATCGACATACTCCACGACACGAGAGCATACAATGGCATCATATTTTTCTTCACCAAGATCGAAGTTATTCGGATCAATCTTTGTAAAAATAACATTATCTAGCTTCATATTCTCCTTGTTGATCTTAGCTCGTGCAATCATACCTTCGGCAGCATCAACCCCATTGACAGAATACCCATAATTAGCGAGTTCAAGAGAAATCACGCCCGTCCCACAACTATAGTCCAAGATGCAAGCCTCTGGAGGTACCAGTTCTAATGCGGAAGCAACGAATAAGCGTAGCCGATCGCTAAAAATTTCCCGTTTATACAAATTTGTCCATTGTTCAGAGCGATTATCGAAATGCGCCCATGCACTCTTGCTATTCCCCATGATAACCTTCAAAAAATAGCGTTATTTATAGTTAGAAATAACCTGTCCTAAGTTTAGCTGCCACTTTGATGCAACAGCATGCCTACTACTGCTGATATTAATTATATCGGTACATTTCCTAGATAATCGATTAAGTTTTTCATCATCATTCAAAACCGAAATAATACTTTCCGAATAACCGTGTATGTCATCACCATCATGCACATACCCTGTTTTATTATTAATAATATAGTCGGTTAAATCACCTACATTAGAGACAATGGGAACAACACCATTCCCCATTGCCTCAAGCATAGCGATGGAGACACCTTCCCATCTTGAAGTCAATAAATAAATTTTTGATTTTTTCAACCAGTCAGGTACATCCTTACGTTGTCCTAGAAACGTGACATTTTCCTGTAATCCTAAATTTAAAACACGCTGTTCTAATCCGTGTCTATCCGGACCATCACCAATCAAAATGGCTCTTACTGTAGGTAATTTTTTCTTAACCTCAGAGAGAACTTCGATGCATCGATCAGGTCGTTTATATTCTGTTAATCGACCAACAAACACGATGTCAATGTTACGTTTAATTATAGGCATCAATTTGCTAGGCATTATGACACTACCTGTTATTGTTGCGGTTGTATTTTTATAGCCTATTTTCCTTATATAGCGTTCTGATCCACTTCCTCTAACCACAATTAAGTCAAATCTTCTAACCACTAAATTGACTGCCGTTTCAACTAATTTGCTTGGACCACCGAGAGAGGTTAGCAAACGATTTTCCGCATTCCATCCTCCACCTTCTAATTCAAGAGGGCCAGATGTATCTTGAAAACAAGCAGGCCTGTTTAAAAGTCGGGCAACAACAAGCGCGGATATAGCAGCAGGAAATATATGATACCCCATGTAAAGATCCGGTTTATATTTGTACCCACAGTAGATTGTCCAAATAAATTTTGCCACAGCACGTGTCAATAATTTCTGCATGATGGCGGGAGGACATTCATACACAAGGTTTTCTAAATCATCTAGTTTTTCATCAGTGACTAGAATAACATTATTGAATCCAGCCTGTGTCAATGGTGTCACATGGGCATGAAACCAATTAGGGTTATGAAATGTGCCGATGACTAATAGCTTGTTTTTTTTAATAGGAAATGATCGCCTATACAAAGAAAAAATATCAGAAGTTAATGCTGTGGCAATATATAAAAAGAATAAAACAATAATTGCCAAATAACGAAATAGTAATTTTTTCATATGTATTCCAGTTTTACCCAGCTATGACTTTTCGATACATATCTAGAGTTTTATTAGCCACAGAAGCAGGATGATATCTATCTATTGCTACTTGCTTACAATTATTAGACATCCTTAATCTTAGGGGGTTATTCTTTAATAATTTTTCAATACAGATTCCCATTTCTTTATAATCATCTGGATCTACTAAATAGCCTGTTTCTCCCTCCTCAATCATATACGGCATGCCACAACACCGAGTTGATATCACAGGTATGCCAACAGCCATAGCTTCTGCAATTGCCATGGGAGCATTTTCTTGGTAAGAAGGCAATATAAATATTGATGATTGGGAAAGCTCGATTTTCATTTCATTTTGATCAAGTCGCCCCTTCAATGTGACAATATTTTCAAGATTATTCACTTTAATATATGACAGCACCTCTTGATAATACTCTTCATCACTTACCTCACCTGCTGCATGTAACGTAATATTGCAATCAGCTGTTTTTAATTTTTTAATTGCCTTAATAAGAGTGAGTAGGTTTTTTCTTGGATTTATCCAGCCGGCATAAAAAATTCGACCTGATACTTCAGTTCTTTTAATATTAAAAAAATCATCAGATATAGCATTTTCTATATCGTGAATGTTAGTCTTAGCTAAACTTTCAATTTGTTTTCTTACATAGGGTGTAATGGATACAACATCAGTTTGAGAATTCAGTCCGTATCTTTCTACTTGTTTCCATATCCATGAGCGTAAAGGCCAGAGCCATTTTTTTTCAGCCACTAAATTTAAGCTATCAAAACCGTGTAATGTGAATACACTTGGAAAATTTCTCTTAGGTCTAACCAAGCCATAAGACTCTTGAGAATGCAGGATATCCGGTGCTAGGCTTTCAATATATGATATCAAGCGTTTTTTACCGGGACCACCTAAAATATCGATAAACATTGGCAAAAAAGGCCCAGGAATTCGATGTATCTTTATATTAAGATATTCATCAATAAGATGTTCACTACATTCTTTTTCAAATGTCACTACATGGAGGTCAATTTCTTCATGTGCTGCTAGCCCTTTCACTAAGCCCAATGTCGCCGTTTCTACCCCACCGCGTGGTTGAAGAATGTTAAGTGGAAATCGACTAAATATAACTACTCTCATATTGAATGGTATGCCTACTTGAAAATATTTAAATCCTGTTAAATTTAATTAACAAATTTTTTTATGATATTTTTCTTAATTTTTTGTGGGAAAATAAATTTCCAATACAACAAACCCAGCACTAATAACCCTGTCCCTGTGCCATAACAAAAAGCTATATAAGGCGAGTCTGGCAACGTTATTCTAAATGTTATTAGTATTGCTGAGAATAAGCTACCGAGTATAAATGGTATAAAAAAAACTTTTTTCACATACGAGCTTATCGTTATTTTTAACAATTGACAGGCAATCAATGGTACCGCAATACCGTTGCCTATTGTTAGTGAGCAAGCAATTAAAATTGCGGCCGATTCGATTGTCCATCCTGATAGAGAAAAAAAGATAATTCCGATGATATAGGTCGTGATTGATAACAAAAGACTATACAACGCCACTTTTCCATGTTGGTTTATACCTATCAGTACTTGTAATACTCCGCTTTGAGAGACCGGAAGGAAATAACCTAGCGCCAATATACTGATAAGTATCCAATTTGCATAATCATCACCCATCCATAAGGCAAGCAATATATCGCCATAAATTATTAATATCAAAAACATTGGTAATGAAAGCGCAACCCCGTAAAACGCGCTGTCTAATAATAGTTTCTGTAAATTTTTGGTTTCGTTATTTCCTTGTAATGATCCTGCTGTTGGGGCAAGGACATATGAGAATTTTTTAATAAAGGTTTCAACGTGCCGTGTTAATGATAATGGCCTTACAAATAACGCCAATACTGCCGGACCAAAGAGACTAGTCACGATAATATTTGTTGTTTGAATAATCAGTAAAGGTTGAAGAGTAATCGTCATTGTTTTACCGCCAAAAAATAATAACTCTTTAACTTGTGTCCAACGGATCATTGTCATGTCTAATCTATATTCAGAACAGATTTTTTTTGCTATCCGTAATCTTATCATTTCGGTAATCACCGTCATGAATAGATACACACCACTTAGTGCTAATAATCCTTTGCCCATCACTAGTGCTGTAATCATTAAAACTGTTGTAATCACATAAGAAATTGCTGTTAAGCCATTATGTAAATCCCATCGATGGTAGCCTGTCAGTACCCCTCTTGAGGTATCAAAAGCCATTTGAAAAGCAACCGAAGTACCCAGTAATAAGATAACCCAGCGAGTTGTTTCTAATTGATCAGCAAGTTGATCAGAAAAAAACAGAGGTAAGTAATAAGAGACAATTCCGGTGCATAAAAGAACAAATAGCGCCATGATTATTTGCAGAACAATCACTGACGATATGACAGTACGTAGGCTATTGATATCGTCTTTTGCACGGCTATTAGCAATATAGCGATTTATCGAAGAAGCGACACCAACATTGCTCAAGTGTAAATAGCTGACAATTGTCCAGCAAAAATCCCAAATCCCTAACGATGCCTGCCCAACATGATCGTTTATCAGCCTAGGCATAATAAACCCAGAAATGACAAAGATTAGGTGACTTCCCCAGCTCGATAAAACATTGTAAACTATTTTACTGCGACCAGAAGTGTCACTAGAATTTAATTTATGAGAAGCCATAATTAAATAGGCTGCCGACGACTATAAAGTATCATGCCGATAAATAACCCAATTGGTTATTCGCTTTACCCGCCACTTTTTCAAATGTAGACAGTTCCTCTTGAGATAAATTATCTTTCCATTTTTCGTCTAGTTTTATCTTATTCATTGTATTCAAGCGCATTGGGTTTCCTAAAATATGCTTTTGATGTACATTTAACTCGGCAGTAGAATCCATGCGCTCTATTTCAATAAAGTCAAAGATAGAATCAAGTGTTTTTTCTGTATGTTGACAAAGATCTTCATATCGAACATCCATGACCATATTTTTTTTCAATATGTTTTTTGTTTTCGCAATTTCATTGATGGTTATATTCCATTCGTTAGCGGCTCTTTCCATATTAAAATTTTGATTTTTCATTAGTGAATTAGCGACACCACGGCCATCTCTAAGTAAGTTTACAACTTTAATATCCCACTCATTACTCCTTAAAAAATGTTTTAACCGAACCGAGTCTTTTGATCCATCTAGAAAAATTTCCTTTTCTTGAAGTTTACATATTATCTCGATTAGATGGCGATTTTTGTTGATAATTAATTGCCATTTTTTTTGACAGGCTGGCAATAATTTAATAACCGACTCGCGCATAAACTCAAAAGCCTGGCCTCGTAGGCGTGTATGTAATAACCTGTCATGGAAATAATTATTACTACGAAAGTGCGTCCCAAAGTCATCAACCGAGAAATTAATACCTATTTTTTCAAGCTCATCTTTAACATCATGCCAATAACTGCATTCTCTGATCAAGGTGTCACATGAACATCGGTATTCATCAATATTTCCCATTGACGTTGCTTTAAGTTCTCCTATGGTCGCTATCCGAGGGTGTGATGCTAATAAACACGTTAGCAGCGTTGACCCTGAATAACTTGGCGACATGATATATACTATTCGTTGTCTCTGATTGACCATATTTCTCATCATATTTTTTTGAAGTGCTGGGGTTACGTTGTTATTCGATCACTCATTTTTCTTGTGATCAATTGTAGAGAATCCTTTTTAACAATTGGCGCACCTGATAGTGCTCTTTATTTCTTGATAAATTGATCAATAATAAAAATGGCGGATGTTAATTGATTATAAACATTTGAATATTTTTTTGTAGTGTTTAAAATGAAAAATACTAATTGATTATTATCTTCATCTAATATGAAGCAGCATTCAGTGTAAGTGTCTTGCATACGTTCATGTAATTTATTCCCTAAGCTAGGGAAATTAGAATGAGCAATAAAATATTTTCCATTGTGTTTTCTTCTCCTTAAGAGAATAACGCTTGGTTTTTTTTGGATGACATAGTTTACTATTTTTTCGGGAGTTTTCATTTTGGCAATATTTTTATCTGTTAACCCGACCAAGTCAATACTGTTCCAAGATGAGAAATAAGGCAACGCTCCTTGGTCTCCCGTCGCAATAATATTTGTGTTTTCCAGTTGAGACAATTGCTTGCCTATCGTTGCATAATTAATTGTATTTTTATTCGACAAGGCGCTCTGGTAAACATGATAATTACTACTAACCAACCATGAGACTAGCCAAAATGAAAACAGTATCAATATGATTTTTGATTTTTTATTTTGACCATTAATAATTGAATTACTTAATGAGCTGATTACTATTATAGAAAGTATTGGCCACATAGGAATTAGAAACCGAAAAGCTGTTCCCATCAGAGGTTTGAAGTGTATAAAAACCAATATGAATGCTGTTGATGCGATGAATAAAATGATTTTTTCTCGGGATAAATTTTTAAGAAAAAACAAGGTGGTTAAATATAGCCCTGAGGACCAAATAAAAAACTGAGCGACATAAGAGAGGCCATGGAGATCTATTATCGTTTTAGCATTTTTGATGAAGTAAGGGTTTGGGAAATAAGAATCAAAGTAGAAATACCTGAAAATTGAAACAATAGATACAGCAATGACTAATGTTACTGCAAAAATAGCATAATGAGATAGGGTGATTTTTTCTTTGAAATAAAACTTTGATAGCAATGATATTGAGTAAAGGATTGCAAAAAATGCCAATGAGTCTGGTCTGCATAAAAATGCTATCAATGATGCGATCGCTAAATAGGCAGCGGTACTTGTTTTTCCACTCTTATACCATGCATGAAAAAGGATTGCGCTAACAGTATAAACTAGCGCAATGATAATAGTTTCTAATCCAAATAATGAAGCGTAAATTAATAATGGATTAGCTATCACTAATAGGGAAAAAAGAGCATAGCTGATATTTTTATTTGTTAGCTTACTTGATTCCCTAAGCCAGCGAAGACAAATTATGGTGATGAAAAACAGTGATAGAAATGATAATATTCTTGTGCTGATAAGAGGACTCATGCCAAAAAATTTATAGAAAAAACTTAAAAGTAAAACATGGAGGTAGCTTGTGAATCCTTCGGACGGAACTTCGTTTATATTCCACCTAAACCCATAACCATTCGCGAAATTTTCAGCATACCTATACGTAATATATGAATCATCAAGAACTCGACCTATACCAAAATAAAATGATGCGATCAATGATATTAAAGCCGTAAAGAATAAGATAAAAGATAAAGGAATTTTTTTTATATAAAAAATCATATCGGTCACGAATGTAGCAATTTAGGGTTGAGTTCACGCATTGAAAAAATTAAATACAATTTTTAATTACTCAAATTAAAATTGTATTTATATGGGAGTTTCCAAATAATAAGGCATGATTTATTGTTTTCTGACAATCTTCGGTATGACACAGGGGAACTTTTGTAATATTCATCATTAATAGATACCTTGACCGAATATCCTTTAGGCGTATATTTTAATTTTCCTTTATAAGCATTGATACTAATTTTTTTCTCTGTGTAATCACAGCTTGTTTCTGTGTGGGCGATGTATTTTGTGTTTTGTTGTAAAAGTAATTCCTTAATTGTCCCATTGAGTATACTGTCCTGAAACGCATAACTATTAATCAACCCATCCAGGTTTATCGTCGCTCGCTCATTGAAGTAACCAAAGATTCCGGCATCCGCCACCGCAATTGACTCATTTTCTTTTGAATGATTTTTAAACCAAATGGCAGAATTATATACATAGCGAAGATGCTGTCCCTTGTCCAGATAGATAAGAAAAGAATAACCTATGGTCGCAATTGTTAGAAAAACTAGAACCGCACGGTTTACCAATGTTTTGGAATGTGAAGAAAAAGTGTTAGTGATGAGATATGGTATGAATATAACCATCAAGGGGATGTATGCTACGAAGTGCCATTGAGATACTGCCCACCGCATAAATAACATAGTCCATGCTAAGTGTAGAAAGGAGCCGACTAGGAAGACAGTTAAAACAATTTGTTGACTGACAATGTCTTGAATAAACATATGCTTCTTCTGTAGCAATTGTTTTATAGACCAAGCGATGATTAACAACAATGAAGCGATATATGGCACGGCACCGAAACTAAAATTTTTATCAATATAGGGATGTGGAAATGAGCTTTTAATGGCGCCTGATATTGGTGTGAGATGTTCAAAGTTAATGTAATTCCATAAAAAATAAGGGAGTGCTAGCGATGAAAATATCAAAATACTAGAGAAATAAGTTACGGCTAACTCAAAAGCATTATGGGTAATGGATTTGTATTTTCTATGATATAAAATCTTTAGTAGTACGAGCGCGATTATGAAAAAAGCGGTATCGAGGCGAATCAAAAAAAGAGTACCAAACAGTAGTCCCACGAGAATCTTGTTACGCGTATTAATTTCACTCAGAAAAGCATATTTATAATCCAGTGACAGCATAAAAAACAACCAGAAAAGCAAAAGCGCGCTTTCTAACCCATTTAATGATATGGCTAACGGTGAAGCAAATATTGCAAGCAGGAGTAATGCCAAAATTCCGAATGGCTTGTTTTGTACTCTTGAGGTATATAACCAGCATAACCAAATGGACCCGAGTGTGAATAATGTTTGAATTGATAAAATTATTCGTAGAGGGAGTTCGAGGTCGTTACCAGTGAGTTGATAGATGGGCAATAATATTACCATCCATAACGGATGGTAGCCATTCGTCTGGTTATATGTGTCAAAGCTTGAGCCTTGTCCGGCAACAATATTCAGTGCAACTTTGAAATAGTAGTAGGCATCATCAGAAAAAAAATAAATGATGGATGTGATTGGTGCGATAAAAACATATAAAATGAATACGGATGCAATGAGTGATAATGCAATAAGCAGCTTTGTATCCGTTGTATCAAGGTTGAAATTTTTTATAGTAATGCTTTTTTTGGTCTGCATGGTGTATGAATTCGTTTTTCTTTATGTGGGCAGCTCTAGTTTTGCTTTATGCTAGCGGGAGCATTCGGTATATGCCGTTACATGTCAAATATACGTTTGTTGCGTGATCGTCGTGAATTAGATCATATTGGCAATGACAAGGATGCAGGCTGCTAATACAGCAATGACTTGACTTTGCCAGTCTTTAAATGCAAAGACTACTGGATCTTCATTCATTTCGCCTCGACCGGTTTTTAACCAGACACGACTGATCCAATATAACAACAAAGGGCAAAGCAACCACAAAATTTGTGGTTGAGAGTAAAACGTGAGAACTTTGTCTGAGTTAATATAGAGTGCAATAACAAGAACAGAAAGAAATCCGCTTGATGTTCCCATACTATGTAAATATTCTAGATCAGATAAAACGTAACCTCGGCCATTTGACTTGACTTTATTTTCTTCTCGCATAGTCACAAGTTCGGCACTGCGTTTTACAAGAGCGAGGCTCAAAAATATAAACATTGAAAACGCCAGCAACCAAAAAGAAAGGGGAATATCGGTTGCAGCGCTTCCTGCAATGACCCTGATAGTGTAAAGAGAGGCCAATAAAAGAACATCTACGATCACTTGCTTTTTTAAGAAAAAAGAGTAGGCAAGTGTTGTTATATAGTAACCTATGAGTATTAAGACGAAAATTGGAGGAAGAGTGAGGGCCAAGACAAGGCTGCTCAGCAGCAATAATGGTATGAGCTGGACGGCAATGATACTATTCACGGTTCCAGCGGCAAGGGGTCTATTTTTTTTTGTTGTATGTTGTCTGTCTGAAGACAAATCTAACATATCGTTAAGAAGATAGACGCTGGATGCACATAGTCCAAATGAAATAAATGCCACCGAAATATCGATTAATAAAGTGATATCGTCTACTTTTTGTGCAGCAAGCAGCGGTAAAAAGAGTAGTGAATTTTTAACCCATTGATGAACCCTAATTGCTTTAATATATGCCTTTATTGAGGGTTGCGTTTCTTTAATAATCTGGGTTGGTTTATTGAGCTTGCTTGCTTGATTTTCAACCCCTGCTTCAGGATTAACAACGATGATTTCGCTAGAAGATTCCCAGATAGGCATGTCCTTTTTAGAATTTCCAGCATATGCAAAGTTATTATTTTTTGTATAGTTATAAATTTTTGATAATTTATTTTTACCTGATAAATTAGTATCTAAATCGCTTGCTATCACGTGAGTAAAAATGTTTATGTGTTTGGAAATTTTATGAGCAATTTTTTCGTTTGTTGCTGTAGCAAGTATGATTTCTCTTTTGTTAGCGGATTCTATTTGTAAGTATTTAAGAAAAGTATCATTGTAAGGCAATAACGACGGATCGATATCGACTCTTGAGGCAATTTGTTCTTTTAGGTAGGATTTTCCTTTAAATAACCATCGAATGAGAAAAAAAATATACATTGGATTTTTTTTTAATAAGGAAAACGTCGACTCGACGAGCATGTCAGCTTTTATCAATGTACCATCTAGATCAACAAATAGTGGCAATTTTGTGTCGCTATTCATATTTTTTATTTTTCTCTTGTATTGAATTGATCGGTAATGTCGATCTTTTATAAAATAATTATATGTTTAGTTTTATGAAAATTTTCTCAGGAATCATTTTTATGATTATCATGATGTAACGCCATATCCATAGCGTATAAATTACGGGCTTGTTTTTTTTGTAAGCGATGTATACATCCTTGGCTATTTTTTCTGGGCTAGCGGTTAATTTTTCTGGCAAATCGAGATCTTGTGTCATTTTAGTACGGGCAAAACCGGGTAAAACGGTGATAACAGACACGTTTGATGCTTTTAATCGATTTCTCAATCCACTCAGGTAGGCTGTTAATCCGGCTTTAGCGGATCCGTATAGATAATTGCTTTGTCTACCACGATCTCCTGCGACTGAACTGATACCGATGATGCAGCCATGACGATTTTTTTCCATATCGTTGGCTATTACTTCGAGTATACTAGTGACCCCGATGTAATTGCTCTCAATGATTTTATGTGCTTCTTTAAAGTCATCTTGTGCAGTTTGTTGATTTCCAAGATAACCGAAGCTAACGATAACCACATCTGGCTTGCTTCTTAACGACTGATAAAAATCATGATGGGAATGATAATTACTTCCGTCAAATGAGTATGTATACACATCAACTGAATAACGTGATTTTAGATCAAGTTTCTTTTTATTAAGTTGATCTTGGTTTCTAGATGCAAGATGAATTGTGGCTTTTTCTGTTTGTGAAAATTCCTTTGCGATAGCGTAGCCAATATCAGAATTAGCACCTAAGATTAAAATATTCATTGTTATATACCTAGCCTGGCTGATTGTAGCGACTGGAACTTTATGGTTGAGTCGATTTTTTTTCGAAGGTCAATAAATTTATGTATATTCGGGTATGTGTGTGTAAAAAAATCTTTGGACATTCGTGAATCTTTTGTAAGATATACACGCCCACCATAATATTGAACAATTTCATCCAGTTTAGATAAAAATACTAGAAGGTTTGAATCCATTTTAAAATCCAAGGCTAAAGTATAACCTTCCTTGGGGAAAGATAACCAGTTTTTATTCTCTGTGCCAAATAATTTTAGTACAGATAAAAACGAACCTCTTTTATTGTTTGATATGTGTTTAAGCATTTTAGTTATACCTTCAAAACCTACTTTTTTTGGAATGACACATTGGTATTGAATAAATCCTTTTTTGCCATAAAGATTGTTCCAGTTGAGAAGGTTGTCTAATGGATAAAAAAAGGTATTGAGATGCACTCTATCGTTTTTTTGTTTGCCGCGTATTCGACAATAGTATAATGAATTAAATGCTTTAATGGTAAATTGATTTAAGATTGAGCTTGGCATGTTAGTCGGAACGGATTTGTATTTTTTAGGATCAATAATCAATTCACCACTATTGCTATGCTCGCCAACCATTAACAATGACCGACCAAGCTGGTCCCCTGTTGCTAGGCAATCAAGCCAAGCAACGGAGTATTTGCTGGATTCGTACTGTTCAAAAAGTTGAAAAATTTCTTGAAGGTTTTTCGCTTTTATTGTTTTTTGGTTTATAAATGCACTGTTTATAGGGATGAGTTGAATAGTGGCCTCTAAAATAATACCGGTTAACCCCATGCCTCCACAGGTGGCATGAAAGAGGTCTTGGTTAGTTTTCTTGCTGCACACGGAGATGCTTCCATCAGGTAGCATTAGCTTAATAGCTTTGATCCATTCTGAGAAACATCCATCGTGATGATGGTTCTTGCCATGTACATCGCTTGCGATAGCTCCGCCGATAGAAACATATTTTGTTCCTGGCGTGACGGCGGGAAACCAACCCCGAGGCATCAGGCAATCAATTATTTCTGAAAGACTGACTCCCGCCTCACAGGTGAGTACCCCCGAAGTATCATCGAACGCTATAAAATGGTTATACCGTGCGGTCAAAAAAATATCTTCTGCTAACGAGCTGTCACCATAACTTCTGCCAAATCCACGTGCAACGCATTTATTTTTTTTTATAAGTTGCGCCCTGAGTTCTTTCTCTGTGTCAAAGATATGTTGTTGTGTTTCGACAGCAGGATATTTACCCCATCCTGATATTTTCATATACGATTAACCTTGTTCGAAAACATATTTTTTGTCTAGATGATATTTGAGCCAATAGCCTATCATTAACCCTAAAATACCACCGATATATCGCATCATTTTTGTATCAAATGCATAATGAAATCCATATTCAAACCCCCAGAAAATAACAGTCGTAAATATTCCCATCGTAGAATAGATAATAAATATCCGAGTATCATGAGATAAATTTTGTGTTTGGTAAAAGAAAATGTATTTTTTGTCCAGTATATATTTAATGACAAGACCGGTGATGGTGCCAGCAATAATCGAAGCTTCAATATAGTAATGCCAAGTATAAATATGTGTACTCAACTCTTGGGTAGCTAAATTTATTATTGTTGCGATAATAGCAAAAATTGAATATTTTACTGCGAATGGCATGTTGGCGATACAGATGGTCGCTGATTGGATGAATGTCAAATGATTTTTTTTGGTATGATACACTGTATAATCATCCTAACTATGTCTTCAGCGAGCGATCAGAAAAATTCTTCTTAATAAAAATTTCCTTTAGCACTAAAAAAATAAATATTGCATTAGTAACCAAATATCTTCTCCAAAGTCTTCGAGGTTCTTGTTTGACTCGATATAGCCATTCTAAACCAAAGTTTTGCCAGCTAAGAGGGGCTCTTTTTACTTTTCCTGATACGATATCAAAAGAACCTCCGACACCATGGACGATGGGGACACTCATTGTGTTGCTCCACTTGGCCATGAAATTTTCCTTTTTAGGTGAAGTGATCGCGATAAATAATATATCTGCCTCGGATTTAGCAATTTCAGCGGCGATGTTTGGCTCGTCATTGGAAGAATAATATCCATTGTGTCGACCAGCAATGATAATATTAGGGTAGTCTTTTTTAATTTCTTGTTCGACCAGTGCTGATACTTCTTCAGTCGCTCCCAGGAAATAAACTCGATATTTTTTAATATTTCCTCTCTCAAGCAAGCGATACATTAAGTCAATTCCAGCAACTCTTTCCGGTAATGCTTTCCCCAGGATTTTACTTGCCAAAACCACAGAATAGCCATCGGCAAGTATCAAATCAGAACTTATCACATCTTGTCGTAAGTCTATATTTTTTCTCATATTGACAATTTTTGCTGCATTAACAACGCCTATTTGTATAGGATCCTTATCAAGGATTGCAGAATCAATTATATCTAATAATTGATTCATCGCAATTTGGTTTATTGAAATGCCGAACATTTTAATTGTTTTTTTTGCTACGATTGGTAGAGCCATAAGTTAATCCCCATGATTTTCAATTTCGCCGTGATGTTGCAACAGGCGGTGCAATTGCTACTGAATTAGCAGGCCATGAAAGTGGATAAATTGCAGAGCGAATGTTAAATTTATTATCATCTTATTTACGCTGAATATTTTAGAAGCGATTCGGTTAAAAATCAAGCAAACCTTGTTGACATAATGCGCACCATGGCAATTCTCAGCATACTGTCAGCCATTAATGTGAGTATTTCATGGTCTTTTGAAGGGCGTCGATAATTGCCTAACCAACCAAAGGCACGTTCAACGATCCAACGAATGGGTAATGCAGCAAAGGTGTCTTTGATTTTTGTTGAAAACTTAGGAAGAGTGATCCCTAATTGTATTTTTAACAAACTTCAACAAACTCAACCGCAGTTCCTCAATATCCAGCCTCCCCTGAGAACGCATTGATCCTTACATATTTCTCTTTGACTTGAGCCAAAACGTGTCTCCGATAAATTGGCGGCATGTACAATGACGTGAATTAAGTAAGTGACCTAAGCTGTCGATGCCAATATGGCGCTTTCGGCCTTTCACTTTTTTTCCATCATTACAACTTCGTTGTTCACTTGGTCCTACGATCTTGACGCTTTGTGTATCAATGATGGTGTAACTTGGTATCGAAGTTTTTGCGTTTTTTTCGATAGAATCGATTCAGCTCGTCTAACACCTTTTCCCAAACACCACGACGGCTCCATTGGCTATAATGATCGCAGACTGTTTCCCAAGGTGGGATATCACTGGGTAACATTCGTTACTAGGCACCGGTCTTGTTGAGGTATAAAATCGCATCCACTATCGCCCGTTTGCTGCGATCAGGTTTCGCGCCTCGTTTACTTTTTGCGTAAAAATAAAATTCGATGCGTTGCCATTGTTCGTTTGTACAATCCGTATTGTACAATGGATAAAATCCGCTTTGTGTTGAAAAAAAGCATTTCACCGTTCGGGTACTTTTCAACCAATCAGATTCTAAGAGCTTCAGTATCTCCTTCTGTGTTTTTCTCAAGATTGCAAACCCCAAGATTATAAACCCGGTCGTTTTAAATTTGCAACGAATTTAAGTATATGTATAAACGAATAAGTATATGCACATAAGAATTTTTCTTAGAAATATAAGAAGATATAGTAGCTGGTCGGTCCTTGGATGAAGGATCACGGCAAATTCAGCATTATTAAATATAGAAAAAGTATGCTACTAAATTTTCTGACATATGTTGAACTTAGTGTTCGTAGGGTTATGAGTGTATTGTCTTGATTAATAATTATCCATTATGATAGCATGTGGATGCTTTTGCACACATTCAAAGAGCCGCTAAGAGTATCCTTATGTTCATTTGTAGGATGCAGAGAATGGGCGCGTAATAATTTTTTTTCGCGCTCTAGATTTAGTTTATATTCGCCTATATTGGAACTCGTTCTAACTGAGTAGAAGTGTAGAAATAATCACTCTATTTCGAACTTTAGTGAAGGAGGCATCAATAGCAGGCGATGATGAGTAGAAGATAACGATTGTATGAAGGCCGGCAATAGGTACCTTGACACACTCCGCGCCCATTCCTAAGAAATTAAATCGTCGTGAATATCGCGAGGGGTATAGAAATAGAAAAAACAGGGAAAACATTAAAGAATAATCTCAGATAAAGAGTTATAATAGTTATTGATAAATTGATTCTGCTATTGGTTTTTTTTGATGAAAAAACCAATATTAGGCAGCCTAATTTCCAATGAATTGTTTTATTAATGTTCAGTCTGTACAGATGATATTCAAATTATTGAATGCGCATTTATGTTGAATGATTTTTTGATTCCCTCAAACCATAAAAATACGAATATCAACAGATTTTTGAGAATTTGATTTTTACAGCGCTGAAAAATAGCCCAAGTGCTCTCACAATAGGCAGTGGTTATGTATGTTTTCTCAGCAGTATGCTTGTTACATCAGTTTTTATAAATTTTAGGCTGTCCAATGTCCGAAAAAAACCTGCGTACCTTTCTTTAGTAGGGTAACGGTTTTAACCGTTTCCTTGCAAAATAATTCACAAAGTCCTAAATGATGGTTTGGATATATGCAAAACAAGACAAAAGCACATGATGATCTACTGACTAGCATAATAAGCATATTAGATCATTTGTGGTTGAAGCGTTGGTTGATATTGGGTGTATCCTTTTTAATAGCGATTCCTGGCTGGGGAATTGTTGGGTTTGTTATATCTGATAAATATGAATCCATCGCTAAGGTGCATGTGGACACTAAAAGCATATTGCGGCCTTTGCTCAAGGGGATAGCTGTAGATAGTGATTTTACCCCGCAGTTTGCTTATATAACACAACGGACGTTGCTTGTGAATTCTAACTTAGAAAGAGTGATTCTCGATGCAGGTTTGGATACCGATATCTCTAATCAAGGTGAGAAAGAAAGGCTCATACACAAATTGAGAGATGAGATAAAGGTCAAAGGTAAAGCAAAAGATAATATTTATTCAATTTCATATATTCATCAAGACCCACTCATGGCTTACAAAGTCGTTAAAATTTTATTAGACATTTTTGTTGAAGGGAGTTTAAAAGGGACTCGGAACGACTCAAATGCAACTGAGAAATTTATTGATCAACAAATTGTAGATTATGAGGTGAGGTTAATCGAGGCTGAAGAAAAGTTAAAATCATTTAAAAGAAGAAATATTGGTATGATGCCAACACAAATAGGTGGATATTTTGACCGGTTGACTGTGGCTAAAGATAAACTTAGTGAATCTCGCTTACAATTAAAAGAGATGGAAAAGCGAAAAGATGAATTAACCAGGCTTTTGCAACAAATAGAAGAATACCTCCCCGGTAGTATTATTATTGCTAATACAGAGCAGAGTGTTGGTTCAAGGTTGGATCAGCGCATCGATCAATTAGAAGAAGAGCTTGATTTGCTTTTGCTTAAATATACTGAGGTGCATCCTCATATTGTTTCATTACAACAAATGATCGAGTATTTATATGCTAAAAAAACTCTAAAAGCTGAAACACCTGAGCAGCAAAACATTAAACAAAAGAACCCCGTTTACCAGGAATTGAAAATTTCGATAGGTACCGTACGTTCAGATATCGCTGCATTTGGTGTTAGAGTTGAAGAGCATGAAAAAGACGTCGATGAGTTAACTGATTTATTAGACACAATTCCGCAAGTAGAGGCTGAGTTGGCTCAACTCAATCGGGACTATAGTGTAAATAAGACTAATTATGAGGTGTTCTTAGAGCGCCGTGAATCAGCTAAACTTTCAAAAGATGCTGAGCAGAGTGCCGATAAGGTAAAAATTAAAATACTTGAATCACCTAAAGAGGCTGCATTACCATTGAGCCCTAATCGACCACTTTTGATTATTTTTGTGCTTCTCATATCCATCGGTAGTGGTGTAGGTATCGCTTGGTTATTGAGCATGGCAAATCAGGTGCTTTTATCAAAATCAGATTTAAAGATGGCATGTGAATTTCCAGTTTATGGTAGTGTGGCGCTAATCATGGATAAAAAACAGCGAAGAAGAAAAGTGCTAAACTCATTTTTTTTTGTATTCGCAGTTTGTTTATTCGTAGGACTTTTTATTACTACGTTAGCATGGCAAGTATTAGGTATTTTTTCAGCGACTTGAGATTTAGACTTAGATGAATACGATTGTTCGTGCGATGGAAGACATCGAAAGTGATGGTAAATTAGACGGTGAAGGGCATAGAAAGCGTAAACTAAGTTCGAGGACCCTTAACCATGTTGAAATCAGTAATGAATATTTTAAGGAAATAGATTCATGCCGTATTGGCGAAAAAAAAAGTAGTCTTTTAGAAGACTATCGGCAAATAAAAAGGGAATTGCTTAAAAATATGATTGGGCTGGATTGCGCCTCTAATGATAATTTGATTTTAGTGACCAGTTGTCTGGCGGGTGAAGGAAAGACATTTACAGCCATTAATCTTGCCGTTTGTATGGCGTTAGAGCTAGATAAAACAGTTTTGTTAGTCGATGCGGATGTTGTCGCGTCTTCAATTTGTAAATACCTGGCTATTGAATCGTCGCCAGGACTGATCGAGTACCTTAAAAATAATGATAGGCATTTATCCGAATATTTATTAAAAACTAATATAGAAAACTTAACGATTTTACCTGCGGGTAAACCTGAGGTCCGTACGCCGGAAATTTTGTCCGGAGACAAAATGCAACGTTTGGCTAAAGAGCTTGCCGAGCGCTATCCTAATCGTATTGTGATATTTGATGCTCCTCCCGTGCTTGCTGCCTCAGAAACTAATATACTTATGCAGTATGCAGGACAAGTTTTGTTCGTTGTAGAGGCAGGGAAAATAAATGCGAAACTGTTGAAAGAAGCAATGTCGAAAATGGATGTGTCAAAAAAAATTGGAATGGTTTTGAATAAGTTTTCTATCGAAAAAAAGATTAAAAATAAATATTATGGATATTGATATCATTGATTAAAGTGAAAAGTAAAATGGAAAAAATTAACTGGTTTTACAATAGACTTCGAGGAATGTCTTTGGAGGAGATTGTATGGCGTATAAAGAGTCAAATTATTAGTTTTTTAGATATTTTTAAGGTGCTTATGCACCTATATCCCTCAGAAAAAAAAGTCATACAGCAGGCAAACTCTAGTAATACAGAATCAATTATATTTTCCGGGACACTTAAAGAGCAAGATAGTTTGCAGTCTTATGATGATCAATGGCATATATCATTGATCACGACAGCAGATAAAATCTTGAACTACCAGCTAAGTTTTTTTGACATGCAAAATGTCTTTATTGGAAACCCGATCAAGTGGCAAAAAGATCACTCTAGCGGTAAAGAATCTACATTGAAATTAATACAGTTTGTAGACTATCGAGATTTTAATAATGTAGGCGACTGTAAACTTGTTTGGGAGCCTAATCGACATCATCATCTTGTCGTATTGGCTCGCGCATATGCTGTAACAAAGCAGAAAAAATACGCCTCCGCGGTACTTCAGCAGCTAGATGCCTGGATGGATCAAAACCCATTTGGTTATGGAATGAATTGGCGAAGTCCTTTAGAGCTAGGTGTGAGATTAATCAATTGGGTTTGGGCGATCGATTTAATAAAAAGCTCTGGTTTATTCACGGGCGAGATAAAAGAGCGAATTCTTCATTTCGCGTATCTCCATTGTTGGGACATTACACGTAAATATTCCAAAGGTTCTTCTGCAAATAATCATTTAGTGGGTGAGGCGGCGGGTATTTTTATCGCCACAAGTTATTTTTATTTTTTCCAAAATGCAAGTCAGTGGCGATCTGAAGCTAAGAAAATTTTAGCAGCGGAAATTAAAAATCAAGTTTTTGCTGATGGATGTATTCGTGAACAGGCATTAGGTTATCAATTTTTTGTTTTACAATTCTACATTTATTCGGGTATCGCTGCGCGTTGGTCAGGGGATGATTTTTCATCAGACTACTGGGCTACAGTACAGAAAATGCTGATGTTTATCGCTAAATTAACCGAGGCAGGCAATGATCTACCTATGTTCGGTGATAAAGATGATGGATATGTACTAGACTTAGGCAATAATCCTACGGATGTTAAAGCATTATTAGGTGTAGGTGCAGTACTCTTTGAGGACGGTTATTTTAAGGCATTATCACAATCGAGTGAAACATTGTTTTGGTTGTATGGAAATAAAGGAATAGCCGTGTACGATTCGATTGTTGCTACAGAATTAACTGAGCTTGATTCGATGGCTTTTACAGAATCAGGCCATTATTTAATGCAATGTGGAAATTATTCTGAGGATAATACGGTAAGTATATTATTTGATTGTGGTCAATTAGGATTTGGCAGCATTGCAGCGCATGGCCATGCAGATGCTCTGAGTCTTACACTAAGAGTGGGGGGGGAGCAGCTATTGCTCGATAGCGGTACATATGATTATTTTACCCATCCTACGTGGCGAAACTATTTCCGCAGTACCATGGCGCATAATACCATCGTTGTTGATGGATTGGATCAATCCGAAATGCTGGGCCTTTTTTTGTGGGGGAAAAAAGCCGAGGCTAGTTGTATACATTGGTTGGATGAGGTAGATTCTGTTGAAGTCAGTGGCGAACACTCGGGATATTTAAGACTTGATAACCCAGTGAAGCATGTGCGGAAAATTCATCTGAATAAAAAATCGAAGCAAGTCACTGTCGATGATAGCTTGCTTTGTGAAGGCAATCATCAAATGGTCATGTGTTGGCACTTTGCTCCTAAGGTAATATTGACTAAAGAGGCTAATCATAGCTATAGAGCTACTTTGCCCAATGGAAAAAATGCGCTATTTTCCTTTGATTCAACGACTGAAATTGAAATTTTCACCGGCGGCAACAATAACGCCAATTCAGTGGCTTGGTATAGTGACCGTTACCACAATAAAGTCGCAATAAATTCAGTCGTATGTAAAAAAATATTTAAAGGGAATAGTCATTTTAAAACCAAAATCGAACTTATTTAAGTCTTGAATTCAACTCATAAGTGCAATCGTTTAATGGCAACATTGAGGGCGGTTAACTGGTATAGTTCATCGCTTCCCAATCTGGCAAAGATAAGGACCACGACCAGTTAATCATTAAACTGCGATACCGATTGCTATACTATTAAAAGATGGTAAAGCGCAAAAAGAGATGGCGGCATTAATGTCGATCCTTCAGCCCTATCCAGAGAGTGATGGAGTAATGGCGGCAAGCGTGGTTATCGCCCGATATTCGCCGCAGACCGGCCCGTAAAGCCATTAAGATGACACTCGAGGTTATCGAGAAAACCAAGCTTATAGACGTTCAGATAATTAAATACAGTAATAGCCCTTAACTTTTCCCCGTCGCTTGTATCAATCCCTAACGCCTCTATATTAGTGCAAACCCAACAGCGTCTTGTCTCTATGCGCCCATGGCCCTTATTGGTTTTCTCTGAATAATTCTCATTGAAAACCGCTTCTTCAGGCTCAAAAAACATGATTTAAATCGCCTCATACAACATCGGCTGATTGTCTTTGACCGCCAGCAGATAATCGGCACCTCGGCCAAGAATCGTTTCGGTTATTTTCTTTTGGCACCCCATGGCATCAATGGTCACTAAACATTTCTCAATAGAAAGCATTTCAATACGCATCAGTATCGCTTTGATTTAAAAGCGATTTATATTTTTCTTTAAACTGACCTAATACCAGAGCATGGCTCGTCAACCACGCACTGACCATATGAATGGATCGCTTCCCATTGACCTGATCATGGGATCGGCGTCACGTTTTTCCATCCACCGATACCGCTTCCCCCGGCAACAAATACGATATTGATGAAGTTCATGAAATAAAGCATTTCTCGAACTGTTCGGCACCGATTTTTGTAAAGGCACCATTAAAGATATCATGCGAGGGAATACCCTCAGGGATCTCTAAAAAGGTTCAAACCACGCTTCCTTGGCTCGCCCATCAGCGGCAATTCCAGTCCAATAGTTAGCGCCAGAAATCGCACCACACATCGCGATGACAAGGATATCAATAAAACGATGGTACTTATTCTTCGTTACGCGACTCTCGGGTCTTGCACTTCACTAAAGTGCTTTTCAATGGATTCAATTAATGCGGTGGCCATACCCTTATCCCCATCACTTGGTGATTTAATATCGCAAATAGCCCTCTCGCTACTTTATTTTCAACAATATGTCAAACTGGGATAGAGAGAATCTCAGATGCAAAATAGTTGCTAAATGAGGAGAAAATGATTCGATTATGCATCATTTAGTCGTTATCATAGAGCGATATCCCCTGGGATATCCCATGTTTGACTTATTAAGAGGACATCAAACCCAATTTAGGAATTAAACAATATAAGCCTCCGTCGCATAACGTCGCATCATACGATGGCTATTGAAAAACGACGCATTCTTGCAAATGGCGCCTTTCATCACTTTAACCCAACTTACTTGATCTTGGTACAATGGCAATACTACTTTTTCTAATTTTTCATAAAGTGCATACGCATCCGTATCGTTCACCGATTCGGTGCTGTCACCCACAGCCCAGCCGGTAACCCCTTCGATACAACCTTCAATCCACCAACCATCAAGTACACTTAGATTAGGCACGCCATTAAAAGCGGCTTTCATCCCGCTGGTGCCTGAAGCCTCCATCGGACGCAAAGGGGTATTTAACCAAACATCCACACCCGCTATCATCATCCGCGCTATATCCATATCATAACCTGGGAGGAAAACCATGGAGATCAAGCCATTGAGTTCACCAATATGTTGGTGCAAGGTGGCAATGAGCTGTTTGCCACCTTGATCTTGTGGATGGGCTTTACCTGCCATCACAATCTGTAGAGGCTGTTGACGGGCAATGGCTTTTAAACGCGCCAAATCAGAAAACAATAAATCAGGCCGCTTATACGCGGTCATGCGACGAGCAAATCCTAACGTTGGAACCGCGATATCGAGCGCCACCCCGGTTACAGTTTGGATATACTCAAATAAGCTAGATTTAGCACGTTGGTGTGAAGTGATAATATCAGCGTCAGGAATATTGCAATCAGCACGGACTAATAATTCTGGTTCATGACACCAACCTGGCAAATAACGATCATAAAGTGCAATAAAACTGGGACTCGTCCAAGTGTGCGGATGGACACCATTAGTAATCGCTTTAACTCGATAGCCAGGAAACATTTTACGCGACACTTCAGCATGGCGCTTGGCGACCCCATTCACTTGTTCACTCAAATTCAGTGCAAGTCGGGTCATATTGAGTGATTCATCACCGGCAAGATATTTCAATGTTGGCAAATCAACAAAATCTTTCAATACTCGCTGAACTAACTCATAAGAAAAACGGTCATGTCCAGCCTCCACCGGGGTGTGCGTGGTAAAACAACAATGCTCACGCACGCGTGGAATATCGTAGCGTGACTCGCCTGGGCGTAAATCTTCTACTGGGTAAGCATAACGACGCAACAACGCCAGACCTAACAACGCCGAGTGACCTTCGTTCATGTGATATTGGCGAACTTTAAACCCAAGTGCTTGCAACAACCGAGTGCCGCCAATACCTAAGACAATTTCCTGTTTGAGTCGATAGGTACTATCCCCTCCATACAAGGTATCGGTGATATATCGATCTTCAGCATGATTTTCCGCCAAATCAGTATCCAGTAAAATAATCGGTTGCTGGCCATTCATATGGCCTTTGAGTACATAGAGCCAAGCACTAATCCAAACAGTACGGTTTTCAATGACCACCGCCACTTTCGCATTGAGTAACTCGGCATAGTTCGAGGGTTCCCAACGCATGGGTTGTTCAGTCTGGCGACCTTCAGCATCAAGCTCCTGCTGAAAATAACCTGCCCGACTCACTAAGGTCACGGCTACTACCGGCAACTCAAGATCCGTCGCAGAACGCATGGTATCGCCAGCCAATACACCTAAGCCACCACTATAGGTAGGAATATTATTTTGTAGCGCAATCTCCATCGAGAAATACGCAATACGCGGCTCGTGGATAAAGTCATCTATTTTGGCCATGGTTTGTTTCTCCCTTTTAAATATAACCACGTTTGAACGTGGCAACTCAGTGTTCATCCGAGAACGATTTTCTTATCGTCCCAGCACAATACGGCACCAACCATCCGCCAGCCGCCGAAATGAGCGAACTACGCCTACGCCGTCGGGTAAATGCTCAATGGCTAACCGCGTAGCCACCCAGGTCATGCCGATGTTCATCACCTTTGCCATCAAGGCACTATAACCACCGTCTGACACTCCAGCCCAAAAGCTCGGCTAATCTCGGCACCCAACGGCGGTGCCGCCAACGGGTAGCACAAACCGCTGAAGCATCTGCCAAGTCAGCCTCAAACTGGGTTTGCAAGCGATGGCATAGATCAGGGTCTCGACTGACTAGGTTCAACTCATAGTTCTGAAACAAGCTGCGGTAATCGAGGTTAGCCGTACCCAACGTTGCCCACTTGCCATCCACAATGGCCACCTTGGCATGCAACATTCTGGGCAGATATTCGAAGATCCGAACCCCGGCATCCAACAACCGCGCATAAACCGCGTTCGCTGCCCAACGCGCTAAGCGCACATCACTAGTACGCGGTACTAACAAACGAACTTCAACACCCCGCTTGGCCGCGGTAAGCAGTGCCTTTTGGGTACGATGATCCGGTACAAAATAAGGGGTTGCCAGACAAACTTGCTGTCTAGCATTGTCCAGTGAATCGCCATAGATACAGGCCAGCCTATATCGACAGATTCGAGACTGATTAGGCACCAACATACTGTTTGCAAGTTTATCTTTTTTGGGCAACCAATGCTTTTCACCACGCCAGAATGCATCATACAATTCGGTGGCTTGCCGAGCCAAGTCCCCCTGAAAAGACGCATGGGTATCACGCCAACGGGTTTTACCAAAATACTGTTGTGAACTTTGTCGATGAATGTTAAATCCACCTAGAAAAGCCTGATGACCATCCACCACCAGCAGTTTACGATGATCACGCCGGTTGTAACGCCGCGGTTCTTGCCAGTGCCAGCGATGAAAGTGACGTACCATCACCCCTGATCGTTCGAGCTCAGCCCCTAATGAGCGGTAAAACTGAAACAATGAGCCAAGTGCATCCACCAGTAGGCGCACTTGTACACCGGCTCTTGCCCGTTCGGATAAGGCATGAGCAAAATGACAGCCCACCTCATCATCAGCAAAGATGTAAGTCTCCATCCATACTCGCTCTTGCGCACGACTAATGGCAGCGAGCATAGCTTCAAACAACAGATCCCCTTCCGTGTAGAGCTGGATGGCATCACAATCTATTTTTTCGGATTGCATGAACAGCTATCCTCAGCTAACGTGATCAGCACCGTTAACCCCGCCAAGCCGGTACTTGCTATTTTCACCGACGTTTCGGGATGAATTTTATTATCTGTCATTCACCATATTCAGCATAGTCAGCTTATCGGCAAACTCATGAACCACGACGTTATGACCAGGATGAGACGAATTCAAATCATGTTCGATATCTTGCCAAGTGAGAATCACCAGTCCCCGTAACTAGGGTTCTCCGCTCACCGCCTTTAATTCACGGCTTATCAGTCCTACCGGATCTATCTGCTCGTGCCTAATTGCGAACGTAGCTGCTCATCCGACATAACCTCACGCTCAAACAGTAAACCTATCCCACACGTCTCAATATGCATGATACATGAGAGCATAACAAACTGCATATTTAAAATCTGGAAATCTGTTTTTATCATTGAATTTACCCGACAGTAGCACTCTGGTATATTAACAGACATTCCAGTAACGGAAATATTTTTACTGAAAACCTGAATATCACCAAATTCAGCGTTAGTGAATCTGACAGATAAATTAACCGTATATCTTGTATCGCAACGATGATTCATCATCATATCCCCTACCCCAAAATTGATTACTGATGAATAGACTAAAACTAATGGGTAACACATGAGTCAACCTTTAGGAATAGGCACGCCATAACTTCCCATTTTGGCATCTTACCTTTGGTTTGTATTGGTTCGTTCTAAGTGACGACTGCATAAATCCAGGAAGTACAACCCCATGGACGGGGGAGATAGACGGTGTCTGGCACTAACAGTCGAGAACACCAACAGTAGGCGAATTAGGCGACAAAGTCAGGGGAAAAATAGGGCCATAATAAAACCTAAATCTCAAACGCTTTGGGTATAGCTACCGTTCAACGGATCAAACCCAGCAATGAAATCGACTATATCGGCTCAGTGACCGCTTCAATCAGATAACACATTGCATTGCCATCAGGCTCACCATCGGGTAACACCGCCCATTTATCTACAGTCTCATCCATTCGCTGTTGTAATGCATTGAGTTCAATTAATCGAGATCTATTCTCATCAATGCGTTGACAGATAATCTCCCGAACAGCGGGGCAAGGGGACTGCCCACGATTCGCGTGCGAAAAAATTTCCATGACATCTGCCAATGTAAAACCCAGCCTTTTTGCTCGCTGTATAAATTTCACTTTTTTCACATCATCCACCTCAAACAAACGATAACCGTTTTTCAAACGCCGTTGTGGTATCAGCAAACCAATATGAACATAGTGCCGCACCGTATCAGGCGTCACTCCAGCCAATTTTGACAATTCACTGACGGTTAACATTTGCCATCACCTTACAACCAGCCATCTTAATCGTTTTTAGAATACTCCTAGGTGCTACACACAGGTCAACACAATTTTGTATTTAGACTTTTACAAAAATAAGACATAAATACACATCAATTTCATGGCCGTTATAAAACCAGTCGCATGGTAAAAAATATCGCTTCATCTGCTTTTATCCATGTCGCCATGTCGGGTGGATTCGCAGCGCTTAATCCACTCTACAAATCTATTGTTTCCTGAAATCAGTTTAACCTTACGGGAAATCAAACAGATTGCCGATAAGGCAGATCGGCATTAGCGAGGATAGCTGCCGAAACAACCAAGTTATGTGACTTTTGTTCAGCGGTTTATCCCTTAACGATGACAACTTAGCCGACGGCTACCCATCCCCCTCATTAGACTCTATAATTGTCTTAGCCACATCCTGGAACTCAATTATTTAAGCAAACGGATGGACACGCCTACCAAACTAAGGAAAGCTATATGGAAATCGCCGTGACTTTGATTAAAGACCTGAACAGCCTGGTATGGGGAGCCCCCATGCTCATCGCCATTCTTGGGACGGGTTGTTTTTTAATGATTGGCTTACGTTTTTTGCCAATAATAAAAATCGGCTTTGGGTTTCGGTTATTGTGGCAAGGTCGCGTGGCAGGAAGCAATGGTGATATCGCGCCTTTCAGTGCCTTGATGACATCCTTAGCCGCCACCATTGGCACCGGCAATATTGCCGGTGTTGCCACGGCCATATTTTTGGGTGGTCCGGGCGCGCTCTTTTGGATGTGGTGCACCGCGATCGTTGGTATGGCCACCAAATATGCCGAAGCGGTGTGTGCCGTACATTATCGCGAACGCGATGAGCACGGCAGGTATGTCGGTGGTCCGATGTACTATATTAAAAATGGTTTATCCAAAAAGTGGGCCTGGCTCGGCACGGCCTTTGCCATTTTTGGTGCGATTGCGGGGTTTGGGATTGGCAACAGTGTGCAGGCCAATTCTGTCGCTGATGTCATGCAGTCATCTTTTCATATCCCTACCTGGCTCACCGGCATTATTTTAATGATACTGGTCGCTTTGGTACTGATCGGCGGTATTAAACGCATTGCTCATGTAGCGACCACCCTGGTACCTCTCATGGCCATTGGTTA
>VAPK011174017.1_pt1 | contig 28813 bp, 21 predicted proteins | sample 3395031 | NCBI WGS metagenome assembly VAPK01 (sample SAMN08290443, study PRJNA428436) | hydrothermal vent metagenome | isolation source: Deep-sea hydrothermal vent chimney 1 | place: Pacific Ocean: Juan De Fuca Ridge
CAGGCAAATTGCCGCCTGCCAGCCAAAGATTCGTTCGGTTTTCCAAAAGGATTATTTCGAGTATGCCGGGGCTTCCGGTGGATTTATCGACCAGTGGGGCTATCCTTTTTGTAGGGGTCGTATTTTTGAGGAGTTCGAAAAAGACACCGGTCAGTATGACGATGCGCGTGAGGTTTTCTGGGCTACGGGTGCCTGTTTGTTTGTTAGAGCCGATGTTTACCATCGGCTGGGCGGGTTGGATGAAGATTTCTTTGCTCACATGGAAGAGATCGATTTTTGCTGGCGTGCCAAAAACAAAGGATACAAAATTATGGTACAACCGGCTTCGGTCATTTACCATGTGGGCGGGGGGACGCTACCCAAAAGCTCGGTGCGTAAAACGTATCTTAATTTCCGTAATAACATTATGCTTTTGTATAAAAATCTTCCAAGTGAGAGGTTGTGGAAAGTGCTGGCCGCCCGCTTCTTACTTGATGGATTGGCCGGCGTGCGCTTTTTATTACAAGGACATTTTTTGGATATCATGGCCATCGTGAAAGCACATTTTTACTTTTACGGACATTTGAAGAAATTAAAAGAGAAACGTTCAGTATTAAAACAAAAGCAGGTCTCAGGTGTTTACCAAGGCAGCCTCGTCTTTGCTCACTTTTTTAAAGGAATAAAGACTTTCAGCGCACTCCATCCCAAAAAATTTTCCTAGGAAAGCACTGCGAAATATTTCAGCGCCAGCCGGTATGAGTCCATGCCAAAACCAATGATGGAACCTTTGCAGTAAGGTGCGATGTAAGACACATGCCGGAAATCTTCACGTGAAAAAATATTACTGATGTGTACTTCAACAACCGGAAGGTCAATCGCTTTGATGGCATCGCCCAGCGCAACAGAAGTATGTGTGTAAGCGCCGGCATTCAGGATAACGCCATCCTTTTCGCGGGATGCTTCGTGCAGGCTGTTGATGAGTTCGCCCTCTACATTCGACTGGAAATAATCCAGTTCCAGCATGGGAAATTCCTCCTGAAGCTCAGCAAATTGCTCTTCAAAAGTTTTCTGCCCGTAAATGTCCGGTTCGCGCGTTCCCAACAGGTTCAGGTTGGGACCGTTGATAATGCGTATCTTCCGGTTTGCCATATCGTCTTTCTTTATATTTTTACAAAAATAGACAAAGCCGCTAATCTATGAGGTTTTCTGAGGATTTTTTTCAGGCTGTGTGCGATTACCGCTATTTGCTGGAGTGCGATTACCCACAAAAATCAATACTCAAGCTGGTAGGCGACCGCTACGTTTTGCCTTCGCACGAAAGGGCTATACTCTATCGTGGACTTGCCAAAAAACAACAGGTACTGTTGCGGCAGCAAAAGCTTCTACACGATTTGCCGATCCATGCAGAAGTGACGATTGATGGCTTTAACGTATGCCGTACGGTGGGAAGCTACCTAAACGGAAACCCTGTATTTGTGGGGATGGACGGCTACCTGCGTGATGCGTCTGAATTACATCGCAAAAAGCTGAATTGGGAGGTGTTGGAGCGGGCGGTGGAACTGATATTGAGATTTTTGTTGGAAAAAGAGACCACTTTTGCCCGTTTTTATTTTGATACCCCCATAAGTCACAGCGGGAAAATGTGCGAAATGACCCGCCAAAAAATGCAGGCTATGAAACTAACAGGGGAGGCGGAGACGGTTTTTTCACCTGACCATGAGCTGATAACAACAGAAAAAGGAGTTCTTTGCACAGCCGATTCTAACATTATTGAAAATGCTAGGGTAGAAGTTTTTGATTTGGCGCAGCAACTGCTACTGGACAAGTTTTCGGCGCAATTTTTCTCCTTCCGGAAATATCTTGCCAGCGAAAAGTGTCCCGAAAAGTTTTAAAAGGTGTTGGGCTATCTTTTAGATACCGAATATTTAGGATTGCACGTGCCCCGGCTCAGGATGGAAATCCGAAAAGGGTATCTGGTTACAAAGCTAATTATCTTATTTCCAACAACTTCTCATAAATAGCATAATTTTCCGCATCAAAGCAGACAAAATAGACCTCTTCGGGTAGCGTGTTTTCCAGCAGGAATTTGCGAACCGTATTAATGGCAATTTCAGCAGCCTTTTCTTTGGGAAAGTGGTAAATACCGGTGCTGATGTTGGGAAAAGCAATGCTTTTGCAATGATGTTCTTTGGCCAGTTTCAGCGCTGTTTTATAGCAGCCACTGAGTAGCGCCTGTTCGTTGTTATTTCCGCCATGCCAAACCGGTCCCACTGCATGGATGACATATTTTGCAGGAAGTTGGTATCCTTTTGTGATTTTTGCCGAGCCTGTCGGACAGCCGTTTAATTGCCGGCACTCTTTCAGTAGTTTGTGACCTGCAGCACGATGGATAGCTCCATCAACGCCGCCACCACCCAGCAAAGTACGGTTGGCGGCATTTACTATGGCATCTATCTCCATTTTGGTGATATCGCTGCTGACAAGTTTTATCCGTGTAGTCTCCATGGCTTATTGTTTGTTCATTCGTTTCTTCTGAAGGACAAAAGAATCAAAAAAGACTTTTTCCGGGAAAGTGTTACTGCTTTGTTCTTAAAGATAAATTTTGTAATGCCTCCAGTTTCTTATGCATTTTCCGATATTTCCTGCGCCAGATTTTCTTACTCCAATATTTTCCCCAGTAAATATTTGTCCACAGCCTTTCGTGCAGATAGTAAAGTATAAGTTTAGCAACCACATCCACACTGGCAATGGCGCTGGCAAACTTCAGTGCTTCAGTGTCTGTTTTTCCGGATGATTGCCGGACAATTATGTAGGTAATGACAAAAGTGGCTGCCGAAGCGATTACACGCCAGCTAAGGGCTTTCAGGATACTCCGTGTCGGGCTGTCTTTTTTCAGGTATTTGGACTTTACCATTCTCTGCTTTTTGGGTGCGTAAAATTAGGAAAAAAAGTAATGATTCAATTTCTTTAAAAATTCATCATGGACATGGTCGTTGGAAGCTGTTATTTCTTTCCCGAAGACGAAGTTTCCCTCGCCATGGAATCTTGTTACCCGCCCGCCGGCCTGTTTCACAATCAGTGCTCCTGCTGCCACATCCCATGGATGGAGGCCATACTCGTAAAATAGTTCAAAACGTCCTGCTGCCACGTAAGCCAGGTCAACAGCTGCCGAGCCAAGCCGGCGAACCCCCCGGCTGCTTTGCATGAGGTCTTTGAAAAGTGCCAGATATGGATCTAATAGTGAATAATCGTAGTATGGAAATCCGGTGGCAATGAGTGAGTTGTCAAGTACAACGGTTTCAGAAACATGAATTTCTTTACCGTTGAGCAGAGCCGGGCCGTTTTTCCAGGCACAAAAACACTCTTTCAGGTTAATTTCATACACTACTCCCAAAATGGTTTCATCGCCATCGTTAAGAGCTATAGAAATGGAATAGAGTGGTATCTTATGAATAAAATTAGTGGTTCCGTCCAGTGGATCCACAATCCAGTTATAGCGTTCTGCTTTCGCCAGCTTGTCGTCCTCCTCGGCAATAAAGCCCGCTTCAGGTAACATTTCCCGAAGTTCCGTAATGATAAGTTCTTCTGATTTTTTATCGACATAAGTCACCAGATTATGTACGCCTTTGTATTCCACATCTGATGTACCGAGTCGGTTAACCTCTTCGCGAATTATTAGTCCGACTTCCTTACTTAGCGTCACAACCTGTTCTGTCAATAATTTAAGATCCATTTTTTTGATTTTTATTTCTGCATTAGTTTGTTATGAATTTCAATGACCTGTGGAATGAGAAAACGGTTACCATCATTGATAATGACAAAATCCGCAAGCTCATTTTTCTTTTTGTCAGACCACTGTCGCTTCATGCGGTTTTTAATTTCTACATCGGAAGAATTATCCCGGTTTTTAATGCGGGTAAGGCGGATATTCTCAGATGCGGAGACATTGATTATAATATCAAACTGTTTTTCAAAACCATTTTCGTAAATCACGGCTGCTTCGTGCAGCGTATAGGGATGCTCTCTGTTCTCATTTAGCCATATCCGGTATTTCTCCATGAGTTTAGGATGAATAATATCATTCAACATTTTCAATGATGACGCATCGTGAAAGACAATTTCCGCCAATTTTTGCCTAACCAACAGCCGGTTTTCATCAAACATATCACTGCCAAAGGTATTTTCAACAGCCAAGATGACGTCAGCGTCACGATAGAGCTTCCTGGCTTCGTCATCCGCATAAAATACCGGAACACCAAGGCTTTTGAATATTTTGCAAACTGTTGTCTTGCCGCTTCCAATATTTCCTGTTATGGCCACTTTCAGCATGATATTTTCGGCTTAATTTACAATGATAAACTCCACATCAGGCGGAACAATACGAATATTACTGATTTCTTTTGGCGATGACACCAGTTCCAGCCTGAGGGTTTTCACCTGACGAAGGTTAATATTTTTAATATTGGGAATCAACTTAAACTGGCTCACATGTATCTTTTCATAATCCCGGATAAAAACATTGAAGTTGACTGTGGCCGTTGTTGGGAAAGGCCTGATTTTGGGATGAATACCGGAAACATCTATGGGAATGTGAAGCTGTTGTTCGGTGTATTTCTCCACATCAAGGTAAACGCTAACTTCTGGCGGGAGTATCTTGAGCATCCGGGGATATGGATTTTGAACATCCACCAGTACTTTTCGGCCACTTTCAAGATTTGTAAGATGAATAGTAGCTGTGCTAAGTGTTTTCAATGTATCAAGAATTTGCTGCGAACCGTAAACAGTGATAAAAGCAGGAACAATTTTATAGCCAAATAGCCTGAACTGGCTTTTAAAGCTTAAATTGAGTTGGGCGGATAGCTTCAGCCTTTTTCTGCGAAGATGCTCCATGGAAAAACGGAGTTTGGGTTTCGCAAACTCGAGGTCACGGTCATTGACACCCAAAACCTGTGCCATATTTTCCCGTAAGCTGGCCGTATTGATAGCATACTCGTTTCCGTTTTCTTTTCTGACATCACTTTCATTCAGGTTAACAACTAAACTATCCAGCGTGCCATGCAGCAGTAGATCCACAAGGTTGTACCCGCTTGATTTAAAATGAATGGTGGTGCTGCTGTCATTTAATGCACTTATCAATTTCCCTGCCGGCACGTGGGTGTATTTTATTTTCATCCGGTAACTAACGGAGTAATTATCCGACAGCTTGATAAGAAACCAAAAACCAGCTGCAAGCAGAAGACAAATTAGAAAAATCAGGTGATCCCTTTTTCTTCCCCCTTTTTGGCTCTCATTCTTGTTGGTTTTTCCCGGTAACCCCGTTGTATTATTCATATTCATCGCGGTAAAGATACGTAAAACTATAATTGTTCATATCTTTCTGCCTGTAGTTTTTCTCTTTTCGCCCCTAATCTTTGTTTTTCAATTCGTTGTAAAAACTCACTGAAAGTTATCAACATTTTGTCCTGTTAACCGCTATTTATTTATTTTTGTTAAAGAGGATATCCATTTTATATTAATCAGCAAATCAGGCTAATACATTGAGGAAAGCTATGTTTTTAATTTATGATACGGAAACCACCGGTTTACCCATTAACGATAATGCTCCTTTAACGGATTTTGAGAACTGGCCGAGGCTGGTACAGCTTGCCTGGCAGATTCACGATGAAAAAGGGGAACTGGTTGAAGTAAAAAATCATATCGTCAGGCCGGAAGGTTTTGTCATTCCAAGGGCTGCTGAAAAGATACATGGCATCTCCACCAAACGTGCCACAGAGGAAGGGGAACCTCTTGAAAAAGTATTGGATGAATTTGTAAAAGCGCTGCAAAAGGTAAAAGTGGTGGCCGGCCACAGCATATCGTTCGATAACAACGTGGTCAAGGTGGAATGTTTGCGAAAAGCGCTGGAGTGCCCGCTCCCCGAAAAAATTATTGTGGACACAAAAGAAATATCCACAGACTATTGTGCTATTCCCGGTGGCAGAGGCGGGAAATTTAAATGGCCCAGACTTTCCGAACTGCATATCAAACTCTTTGGTGAGAACTTTGATGCCGCCCACAATGCCTCGGCAGATGTCCAGGCTACGGCACGCTGCTTTCTGGAACTTATCCGCCTGAATGTGGTACAAGCCGGGACACTGGGAATGTCCGAAGAAAGTGTTCGTGAATTTCAAACTCTCCATCCGGAGCCGATAAAGCCCATTGGGCTGGACGTGGAAGCTTACCATGAACAAAAACCAACAGCTGAAATCACTCTGAAACAGGAGGTTGTTGAGAAAAGCACTACGGTAAATTCGGAAACACCGATGTTTACGCATTTGCATGTTCATACCCAGTTCTCTGTTCTGGATGGCTTATCGAAGATTTCGGATCTTATAAAAAAAGCCAAAGCAGACGGGATGACCACCGTGGCTATCACAGATCATGGCAACATGTTCGGAGTAAAAAGTTTCCATGATATCGCTGTTAAAGAGGGGATAAAACCCATTCTCGGTTGTGAGGTATATGTGGCTCACCGGAGTATGGAAAAGAAAGAATCCAAGGTGGATGCTTCCGGATGGCATCTTATATTGCTGGCAAAAAATCTTACGGGTTACCAGAATCTTCTCTTGTTGGTTTCAGCCGGATGGACAAAAGGCTATTATTATAAACCACGTATTGACAAAGTGTTGCTCAGGAAACATCACGAGGGACTGATTGCCTTGTCGGCCTGTCTTGGTGGAGAAATTCCATCTAAGATTGTCAACGAAGGTGCAGACAAAGCGGAAGAGTCAATCAGAGAATACAAAGATATTTTCGGAGATGATTTTTATCTGGAGTTGCAACGTCACAAAAGTGGTGACCCCGAAATGGATCGCCGTGTTTTTGAAGATCAGGAGTATGTTAACAATGAATTGCTAAAACTATCGGCAAAGCACGGTATTAAAGTAGTTGCCACCAACGATGTACATTTTGTCAATGCCGATGATGCCGGCGCCCACGACCGGTTGATTTGTATTGGTACGGCCCGCGATTTGGAAGATCCGAACCGGCTGCGATATACGCGACAGGAGTGGTTTAAAACGCGTGAGGAGATGACCATGCTGTTCCATGATATTCCAGAGGCTATCGCTAACACCCAGGAGGTTAATGATAAAATTGAGGCTTATAAGCTTGACCATAAACCAATTATGCCGGAGTTTGAGATTCCCGAACCTTTTGAAAATGCAAATGCCTATCTGCGCTACCTTACTTATGAAGGTGCAAAAAAGCGATATCCTGAAATAACAGATGCTATCTCTGAACGCATCGATTTCGAGCTGGATGTTATTAAAACCATGGGGTTTCCCGATTATTTCCTCATCGTGTGGGACTTCTTGGAAGCTGCCCGGAAAATGGGTGTTTCAGTCGGCCCCGGAAGAGGAAGCGCAGCGGGGTCTGTAGTGGCTTACAGTCTTAAAATTACACAGATAGACCCATTAGAATATGAGCTACTGTTTGAACGTTTCCTGAATCCAGATCGCATCTCTATGCCTGATATCGACATCGATTTTGACGATGATGGCCGTGAGAAAGTCCTGCATTATGTGTCACAGAAGTATGGTAAAGAACGTGTTGCACACCTGATTACTTTTGGGAAAATGGCGGCAAAATCCGCTATTCGCGATGTGGCCAGGGTGCAGAAACTACCTCTGCAGGAAGCAGACAGGTTAGCAAAGATGATTCCGGAACGCCCCGGTGTTAGTCTCAACGATGCCATCAAAGAGGTGCCCGAGCTTAAACATGAACTGGAACATGGAAAGCCGGAAGTTTCCTCGGTACTGAAAAATGCATTGACACTCGAAGGATCGGTGCGAAATACCGGTACGCACGCTTGTGGTATTATCATCGCCCGCGACAGCCTGGATAAATTTGTTCCCATCTCCACAGTGAAGGGCTCGGTTTTGGAGTACGCCACCCAGTATGATGGGCATTACGTTGAGGATGTGGGACTGCTCAAGATGGATTTCCTCGGGCTGAAAACACTTTCCATCATTAAAGATGCTCTGCAAAATATCAAAAGATCGAAGGGTATAGAGGTGGATATTGATAACATCCCGTTAGATGACAAAGAGACTTATGAGCTGTATGGCCGGGGCGAAACGACAGGTCTGTTTCAGTTCGAGTCAGACGGTATGAAGAAATATCTTCAGGATCTGAAACCCACGCGTTTTGAAGATTTGATTGCCATGAATGCGTTATACCGGCCGGGTCCAATGCAGTATATCCCTCAGTATATTAAGCGTAAACATGGGCTGGAGAGTATTCAGTACGATGTGCCTGTGATGGAGGATATTCTAAAAGAGACTTATGGCATCACCGTTTATCAGGAACAGGTGATGTTGCTTTCGCGCCTAATGGCAGGCTTCACCCGAGGGCAGTCCGACTCACTGCGCAAAGCCATGGGGAAGAAGAATATGGATGATATGGCCAAGCTGAAGATTGAATATCTGATGGGCTGTGAAAAAAATGACATCCCACAAAAAACTGCTGAAAAAGTATGGCATGACTGGGAGGAATTTACCAAATACGCTTTTAACAAGTCACATGCAACCTGTTATTCCTATCTGTCGTACCAGACGGCTTATCTGAAAGCCCACTATCCTGCCGAATTTATGGCTGCTGTTTTAAGCCGTAACCTGAACAACATTGAAAAAATCACTTTTTTCACGAAGGAAGCGGAGCGTATGGGTATTCAGGTGCTCGGTCCGGACATCAACGAGAGCTCGCTGAACTTTACTGTAACCCAAGAGGGTATAATTCGCTTTGGCATGGCTGCCATCAAAGGGGTAGGAGGCAGCGCTGTGGAAGATATTACCACCGAACGGGAGAAAAACGGTCCTTTCAAGAGTATTTTTGATATGGCCAAGCGGGTAAATCTGAAGTCCGTAAACAAGCGAAGTTTTGAAGCCCTGGCCAAAGCAGGAGCCTTTGATTGCTTTGAAGGCACACACCGGGCTCAGTATTTCTACAAAGAAAATGAAAACGACCTTGTGTTTGTTGAAAAGATTATCCGGTTTGCGGCAAAATATCAGCAAAAAAAGAATTCTGCCCAGGTCTCTCTTTTTGGAGATTCCGACGATTTTGAAGTACAGGATCCACCCATTCCCACCTGTGAACCATGGCCTAAAGCTGTCCAGTTGAGGCACGAAAAAGAGGTAACCGGTTTCTATATTTCAGGTCATCCTCTGGATGCTTTTGAACTAACCATGAAACATATTTGCAACGTAAATATTGCCAGGCTTCACGATCATTTGGCCGATTACAGGAAAAAGGAGATGGTTTTTGGCGGTATGGTAACCTCAACTTTGCAACGAACGACCAAAAGCGGTTCTCTTTTTGGTGTTATGACTCTGGAAGACTACTCAGGCTCGATGGATTTCAGGCTTTTTAAAGAGAACTATTTGAAAATGAGACACATGCTTGTTGTTGGCAATAACCTCCTCGTTAGAGCCATGGTGGAGCCAAATCGCTATGATGAGAATTCCCTGAACATCAATATCCGGGATATTTCGCTATTGGAGGATGCTATGAACAAGATTATAAAAAAGCTTACGCTATATGTCAACCCCCAAAATGTCACAGATGAATTTATCGATGAGCTGGTGAGGATGGAGCATGATTACAGGGGTGAAACCCGGCTGGCAATTTCGCTGGGTACAGCGGATAAAAAGAGGTCGTTGGTGCTGAAAAGCAAGTCATTATGCGTGGATGCACGACGCTTTTTGATTAACCTTCCCAGGCTGGGAGCCATCCGCTATACGCTAAATAAATAGGGTAAAATATGGCACTACTGCAAATTTAGTGGAAAATTGATGTATTTGTAATGATTGTTGCCGGAAGAAAATTGCTTCTTGAATATCGTATTCCAACATGCACAATCCGGTATAAGTATTAGATTGATTTGCTATAGTTATGAATGAGAAAACTTTCGCCTTCGGCCTTCTGACTTTTCAAAAACTTCCGTCTTCCGTCTTCCGCCTTCGGTCTTCTGACTTTTCTTAAGAAGTGTACATTGGACACTACAAAAATAATTTACTCACTAAATTTGCAGTAGAAAATATAAATTAGCCTGTTTGTCTGTATCCGATTCTTTCTTAATTTTGCAATCAAATAAAAAGATAAAAAAATGGCTATTGAATTCACAGATGCAAATTTTGATTCACTTGTTTTGCACTCGGACAAACCGGTGATTGTTGATTTTTGGGCAATATGGTGCGGCCCATGTCGTGTTGTCGGCCCTGTTATTCAGGAAATTGGCGAGGAATATGATGACAAAGTTTTGGTCGGTAAGATGGATGTTGACCATAACCCTGCCATCGCCCGTCGTTACCGTATTCGTAATATCCCGACTATTATGTTTTTTAAAAACGGAGAAGTAGTTGATAAACAGGTTGGCTCCGTTCCCAAACAGGTTTTGGTCAACAAGCTTGAGCAATACCTGTAGCATTTCAAAGAAACGATTTTGAAAAAGGAGCTGTGTGCACACAGCTCCTTTTTTTGTTTAAAATTTTAATTGTACCTGCAGTTTAACACTTGTTTTGTGGTTGCCCGCTATGGCATCAGGGCCAGAGGAGATGTTTTTTTTATTAAAAAACACAGTTTGGGAAGCTTTGAGCCAAATGTTGATATGCTTTTTAAACTGATAGTGTAACAGTAGATAAACACGTTGTCCTTTGTCATAATAAGCGGGGACAGTGAAAGCATAGAGAACATCGCTTTCATAAGCATAAATCCTGCTGTTCCAGCCATCTGTATCGAAAAGAGCATACCGAAAGTTGATTTTTAACGGGAAATGATTGAACCGGTACACCACATCCTGATAGATGAGAAAACCTCTTTCGCGGTCGGAAGCTTTAGCAAAACGAACATATTCGATACGCACTTTAAAAATTAATGTGGGTAAGACAGAATAGGAGATGGCATAGCGAAAATCAGCATAACTTTTCATCGCTAACAAAGGGTGATACTCCTCCGGATTGGAGATGTTTTCAGCTCTTTGCTGATATCGCAGACGGAAATACATGCTGACGTTCCTCTCCGGAATCATATCAAGCTCAGCAAGGAAAGCTTTCCCTATGGAAGGTGCATTTATCTGAAATCTCAACCAGGGAAAGGAGAAATAATCGGCATAAGCCTTAAAAGTAAACAGGCGTGAAAGCAAAATCCTGATGCCGAGGTAAACGCCTCTTTCGTTGTTTACACTTCCTGACTCCATGAATGGAGCGGCATAGATAACTTTATAGGCTGGGGAAATGTTGCGGTAGCTAAGCGTCAGAGTAAGCCGGTCGGAAGGGTAGGCGTTGATACCTGCAACTCCTGCCAGACCAGCTCCGGGATTGGCAGCAAATTCCCCAAAAAATGAAATGTGCGAAAATTGCAAATTCAAATCAACCGATGCATTACTCAGCCGTTTCCCACGAAAGTAAAACTGCCGGTATAGCTTCCGGGCAGGCACCAACGGCAGGCTCAGCCGGGTTTGATAATAAGTTGCACCCACTTGCATAAAATGATAGGAATAGCCAATATGTCCGCCAAAAGCATCAATAGTCAGCCTGTTTTCGCTAAGTAATTCACTGATGGTCCGGTGGTTTCCCGTTTCCAAAATGGTCGTAATTTCATCCTTTCCGGAAGGGGTAATAAAGAAACTTCCATCCACTTTGTTATGAGAATAAAAGGCTGTCAGCGTCATGTTTTTTATCCCCAGTGTGAAAGCTGCCCCGCGAAAAAACCGGTTTTCGTTTGCTGAGGTGTTGGGTCGGATACCGGCACCGTAATATTTGACAGTGGTAGTTTCAGCTGATTTTCCAAAAGTAAGGCCGGACCAAAGGCACAATCCCTGTCCGAATTCCAGATGATAATCGCCAATGATAGCCTTTTTCAATATTCCGAGATGCGATACATAAGCATAACCCGAGAAAAAGTCGGGAAAATGAGGCTCGTGACTACCCAGCAAGCGTTTCACACTGTCGCTTAAATGGTTAGGAAACAATACTTCCCCTGCATCTTTTTCAGTGGTAAAACCCCAGCGAAGATGATTACCCGAACGGAAACCATAGCGCAGGTAGAGTTTCTGCGGACTTCCCAGAAATACTGAACCGGGCTTTACAAAGGCCGAATCGGCAGGAATTGCGTAGCCGGCAACCGGCTCCAGGACTTGCCCGTAACGTATCAGAATCTGATGGCCACCATATTTTAATGCTCTTCTCAAGGAAAACGGTTTTGCCTTTTTCGGAATACCGGTTTTGATAAATGGACTTAACTGTTGAATAACCTGTGCGTTAAAGCCGGAAACATATTGTAGTTCATAAATACTGAGAATAGGACCATTTTCATGAATGTAGTCTTTCAGAGAGACAAGTTGCGCTTCATTCAGCAGATGCAAATGAAGTAACTTGTTTGCCTCGTGGCCATTGATGTTGATGGGGTGTTTCGTATAATAGATGTAATCATCGGCGAGGTCGGAATAATCCAGCTGTCTGTCTGAAGATTTAGCCAAATTTTCCAGCTGATTGGTTAGAAACTCAACTGATGTGTGCAAGGTGTCCCCATTTTGGGCTTCCACGTTCATGTTTATCAGGAACAAAAAAACCGGCAGCAACAAGAGGTAATATGTGTATTGCCGTTTCATTAAAAGATAAATACAAGTGAAGTCTGGGGAGAGAATCCTAATGACTGGTGCATTGTGGTGCCAATGTCGAACTGCATGTGCTTTTTGTACCATCCGAATCCAAAAGAAAAAATATCCCGTGAAGTTCCGAAACCGACACGAAAAAAGAACTGCTTTTTAACATTGTATTCTATGCCACCTCTTAATATCACATCCTGAAAAGCACTGTTCTTTTCCACCTCTGCCGTGGTGAGCAGTTTGTTGGAAAAATGGTAGGCCACGCCAAAACGAAAGACCGCAGGGATCTTTTCGTTGGCATAATCTGAAAATTTAACACGTACCGGATTATAGACATAAACTCCAAACGTAAGATGGCTAGTGACATCGGATTGTACTCCCAGTTCAAAGGTTACGTTACTTCTGTGTCCGTAAATATCTCCCAATCCGGTTTGCAGATAGTCGAGCTGTACTCCAACTCTCAACCGGGGGCCAAAAGAACGTGCATAAGCCAATCCCATTTTCATTTCATGATACAAGGCATATCCGAAATAGCTCATACTGAGTCCCATATTGCCAATTTTCAGAGGATAAATTAGTGCAAGATTTGCCGTTCCCATCTGTGGGATAAGAAATCTGTTCTCATAAGCAACGCCTACCGACAGATTTTTTATCAGCGCCATACCGGCCTGGTTGTTTTGGATGCTCCAAAAATCGCTGAGTGCAACAGAGCAGTGGTTTAGTCCCGCCTGCCTGGCGCCAACCGGTGGCCATAAGCCAGCGCCAAAGGTGTGCTGTGAGACGATAAAAAGCATGAGAAAGAGAATCCTGATTTTGGAGGTTCGGAGCCCATTGAGAATAGGTGTATTCATAATAAAAAAGAGTTTTCACTTAATTGGTGGCTTAAAAGTATAAAAATAATTCCAGAGTAAAAAATTTTGTTTGGCCTATTGCGGAAATGTTTATTTTGGTCTCAAAAATAGGATCACATGGATACTGCTGAACAACTGATAAATAGGGCATGGGAAAATCGTAATTTACGCGAAACTGACGAGGTAAAAGAGGCCGTTTATAACACGGTTGAGGCGTTGGACAAAGGCAAATTGCGAGTGGCAATGCCTGTGGGTGAGGAATGGAAGGTAAACGAATGGATAAAAAAAGCCGTCATTCTCTATTTCCCGTTACGGAAAATGGAGACTATGGAAGCCGGTATGTTTGAGTTTCATGACAAAATTCCATTAAAAAAAGATTTTGCTGCACAAAATGTACGCATAGTCCCGCATGCTATTGCCCGCTATGGCGCATATCTGGCTCCCGGTGTGGTTATGATGCCTTCGTATGTGAATATTGGTGCGTATGTGGGTAGCGGAACCATGGTGGACACGTGGGCTACCGTCGGCTCGTGTGCACAGATTGGAAAGAATGTTCATTTGAGCGGAGGTGTAGGGATTGGCGGTGTGCTGGAACCGGTTCAGGCAGCTCCCGTAATTATTGAGGACAACTGTTTTATTGGCTCCCGTTCCATTGTAGTGGAAGGAGTGAGGCTGGGAAAAGAAGCGGTTCTTGGTGCCAATGTTGTGCTAACGCAAAGCACAAAGATTATTGATGTGAGTGGAATTGAACCCATTGAATACAAAGCATATATTCCGCCGCGATCGGTGGTTATTCCCGGCGCTTATACCAAACATTTCCCTGCGGGTGATTTTCAGGTTTCCTGTGCCTTAATTATTGGAAAGCGTAAAGCTTCCACCGATACAAAAACATCACTGAATGAGGCTTTGCGCGATTTTCAGGTAGCTGTGTAACCCCTTTGATATGGAAAAGATTTTAATTATACAAACGGCTTCGTTGGGGGATGTTGTGTTGGCTACCCCACTAATAGAGAAGTTACATCACTTTTTTCCACAGGCACGGATCGATTTCCTCCTGAAAGAGGGAAATGAAGCTTTGCTGCGCCATCACCCGCTTCTGAAACACGTTATGGTGTGGGATAAGTCGGAAAAGAAATACCGGAAACTCTGGGAGCTTATCACCATTGTTCGTGAGCAAAAATATGATTTGGTGGTCAACACCCAGCGGTTTGCTTCCACCGGCCTGCTTACCCTGCTTTCAGGTGCCGGACAAACAGTTGGATTTAAGAAAAACCCCTTTTCTCTTTTCTTTTCACATCGCTTTGCGCACAATATATCAGGAAAGGAGGGAGCTCCACACGAAATTGATCGCAACCTGAAACTAATTGAAGATTACACGGATACAGCTACTTTTAAACCAAGACTTTATCCATCGCAACACGATTTTGCCAAAGTTTCACAATATAAGACCAGGCAATACATTACTGTATCGCCCGGAAGCTTATGGTTTACCAAGGCATTTCCCGAAGAAAAATGGATGGAGTTTGTAAAGCAACTGGATGAGGAAATGGTGGTCTATTTTCTTGGTTCCCAGAAAGAGAGGGAAATGATAGACCGGATAACTGTAGTTTCGGGTCATACCAACAGCCTCAACATGGCCGGCAGGTTTACGCTTTTAGAGTCAGCTGCACTTATACGCGATGCCTTCATGAATTACACCAACGATTCTGCACCTATGCATTTGGCCTCAGCCATGGATGCTCCTGTGGCTACTGTTTTCTGCTCTACCGTACCGGAATTTGGTTTTGGTCCGCTTTCCGCTAAATCAATAATCATCCAGACCACTGAAAAGCTGGCTTGCCGTCCCTGTGGACTGCATGGGAAGAGAGTTTGTCCAAAAAAACATTTTAAATGTGCTGAATCCATTGCCATAAAACAATTGTTGCTATGTCTGAAAAAATAAGAGTGGAAGTAGAAAAATCAGTGGCTCTGCTAAAGCAGGGGAAAATCCTGCTTTACCCAACGGATACTATCTGGGGCATCGGTTGCGATGCCACCAATTCAAAAGCGATTGGCAGGATTTTCAAATTGAAAAACCGCCAGGAGCAAAAGAGTATGATTGTGTTGTTAGATAGTGCCGACAAATTAAAGCAATATGTGGAAGATGTTCCGGCTATTGCTTACGACCTCATTGAGAATGCTGCATCTCCCATAACCATTGTATTTAGTAAAGCCAAAAAGCTACCGAAAAAGCTGGTTGCCTCTGACGGAACTATTGCCATTCGTATTGTACATGGAGATTATTGCTCTGAGGTCATTAAACAACTTGGTCATCCGCTTGTTTCAACTTCGGCCAATATTTCGGGAGAACCCTCTCCGCAGACATTTCAGCAAATTTCAGAAATTATTAAAGAGAGAGTAGATTATGTGGTGGGCATCCATCAATCTCATATTCGCACCATACGCCCTTCAACACTTATAAAGCTGGATGAAAGCGGAACATTCAGTATTCTAAGACTTTAAAACAAGGTTGAAAATATCATTATAGAATTCCTAATGAGTACTGAGACAAAGATTTATTGGGGGATAACTTCCTGATCTTCAACATAATTCTTAACCATCTCTTTAAATCGCTTTATGGCAATAGGTTTAGCTATGTAATCTGCGAAACCGGAGGATAAAATTTGCTCCCTGTCTTCATCAAAAGCAAAGGCAGTTACAGCAACAGCAGGTGTGTACTCGTGGCCCGGCATCTTTCGAATTTCTGACAGTAATTCAATCCCTGTTATCTCGCCTTCCAGACGAATATCCAATAAGATTAAATTAAAAAAGTTGGTTTCAAGAATTTGTAAAGCTTCTTTAGCTGTAGCACAAAGTGTAATGTCATAAAATTTTCCGATAAGATAACCGATTAATAAACGACTTTGAAGGTCATCGTCCACATACATGATCCTTTTTTGTTGGTAACTGTTTTCCATTTTTTAAGTTTAATATGTTTTGTTTAATTTGTTTGTTAATATACTGTTAAACAGGAAGATAAATGGTAAATACGGAGCCGACTTCTATTGTAGATTTCAGCCTCATAAAACCGCCAATAAGATCGACATACTTTTTGGCAAGACTTAAACCCAGTCCGTTTCCTTCATATTTCCTGCCATAGCCTGTACTCGCCTGTTGGAAGTCTTCGAAAATGGCATTCCTGTTTTTCTTTAAAATACCAATTCCGGTATCTTTTACCTTAAAATAAATATATTCTTTGTTATTTACTTTCGTTTTACCAGCCATCAGACTAACCTCCCCTTTATTGGTAAACTTAATAGCATTGTCCACAATCTCTTCAAGTGCAGCAGATATAATGGTGCGATCGCCCAATAGCTCAAAGTGGTCAAAGGCTGTTTCAAACGTCATGTCCAAATTTTTATTCTGAGCGAGAGGCAATTTCTTCGCATGAATATTGCGGAATTCGGCAATCACATCCACATCTTCCTTCTTCACTTCATAAGTACCTGAGTCAAGCCTTGATATAGCAATAATCATATCCAGTGTACGCAGTAACCGTTGCCCGCTCTCGTTGATGTAGCGACTCATTTCCCGTATAGATTCCACATCATTCAACTCCTGGATAAGCTCCGAAAAGCCGAGGATACCATTCAGCGGCGTACGCAGTTCGTGACTAATATTGGCCAAAAAGGCTGACTTTAACCGGTTGGCATCCTCCGATCTCGCTTTGGCCAAACGTAACTCATTCTCCAATCTTTTTCTGGTGGTAATGTCTTCCTTCATGCCAATATACCGCCTTGTTTTACCCTGACTATCTTTGATGGGAGCAATCACGGCATATTCGTAATAAATCTCACCATTTTTGCGCATATTGACAAATTCTCCCCGCCATGTTTCACCTTTAGACAAGGTCTTCCATAACCTTTCGTAAAGGCGCTTTGGTGTTTTACCGCTTTGCAGGATACGGGGATCCTGCCCGATAACATCCTGGAGGTTGTAACCGGTAATTCGTGTGAAACTTTCATTCACATATTCAATTTTCGCCTCCAGGTCGGTAATAACAACCGAAAGCGGCCCCTGAGAAACAACAGTGGAGAGAAGTTTTAGCTCTTCTATTGCCTGTTTTTCCTTAGTTATATCATGAATGCTGCCAATGCCGGTTTCCTGGCCCTCAAATTGCAGATATCCGGCGGTAAAGTCAATCCAGCGTGTCTCTCCCTTTTTTGTTATCAACCTGAATCGGTAGTTCTTAGGGACTCTCTGCTTTTTTATCCGTTTCTTGCCTCTTTCTTTAACCAGCTCGCGATCAAGCGGATGTACAACATCCCAAAAGTGCATTTCTTTCATCTCTTGTTCGCTGTATCCCAGCAGACGTGTAATGGCGGGGTTGGTATAAAGGAACCTCTCTTTGTTGTAAATAACAATACCGGCAGAAGTATTTTCTGTGAGTGTCCGGAAAAGATTTTCAGAGTGCTTTAGTCTTTCTTCTGCCACAACCCGCTGGGTGATGTCAATAAGGTATCCCTGAATTTGAAGTAGATTACCTTCATTATCAAATTCGCCGTAGCCATTCTCTAAAATGACAAGCTTTTTCCCTTTTCGTGTGTGCATCCTGACTTCAAAATTCACTACCTTACCTTTTGAAATCAGCTCATCCATAAACCATTTCAGGTCATCGGCATTTTCATAAAGGCGATGAGACCCATAATTGTTAAGCTGTTCGAGACTATCAAACTCAAAAATTTCCAGTATCCTTTCATTACAATAAAGTACTTCGTTTTCAGTTTCAATATAATCGCCTGAAATATCGTTTTCTACGAATTTTTTGAAACGCTCCAGACTAATATAAAGATCCTGTTCAGCTTCCAACTTATCAATAAGAACCTTTTGCTGCTCCAGAACATGCTTTACAGCCACATTCAGACGCATCAGATGCTCTTTGGTAACATAGTCGGAAGCTCCGGCTTTGATGCAATTCACGGCAACCTCTTCATTTACAGAACCCGTGACGATAATAAAAGGAGTAAGAGGCACTTTCTCATTCCGGATAGTAAGAGCCTTCATACCTGAAAATTCCGGCATGGAATAATCGGAGAGTATGAGTTCTGGCTGAAAAACGGACAGCTTTTCAAGGTAGTCGGCTTCCGTCTCAACGGTAACAGCTGTAAAATCAAAGTCACGACTAAGTTCATGCCGGAGCAGTTTGTCATCGGCAGAATTATCCTCTACAATTAAAATGCGTAATTGACTCATGAGACTCTTCGTAAGACTGAGCAGTATTCAGTCGGTCAAATATATGAATATTTTTAAAAAATTCGCTCTATTTTTTTCTCTATGTAACAAACAGTTATCAACAGCCGGAAGGTGCGGCTTATCAGGTGTCTGCTTTGTTGTTCAACGGATGGAATTTTAATATGGCATTTCTTAAATCAGTATCATTCAAATGGGTGTAAATTTCTGTGGTGTTGATAGATACATGTCCCAACAATTCCTGAACCGCCCGGAGGTCGGCTCCGTGTCGTATAAGGTGTGTGGCAAAGGAGTGACGGAAAGTGTGAGGACTTACACTTTTATGGATTCCGGCTTTCTCAACCTGCTTCTTAATAATGAGGAAGATCATCTGCCTGCTCATTTTGCCGCCACGCTGATTTAAAAAGACAATATTCTCTGCTCCTTTGCGAGCTGTAAAGAGGATGCGTACCTGATGAATGTATGTCTGCAGTTGCGTTTGGGCACTTTCGCCTATGGGTATAATACGCTGCTTGTTTCCCTTGCCTGTGACAAGGATGATTCCCTGGTTAAAATGTAAATCGGAAAGCTGCAGATTGGTTAGCTCCGAAACACGCAAGCCACAGGCATAAAGTGTTTCCAGTATGGCTTTGTTTCGCTCACCCAGCGGCTGCGAAAGGTCAACGGATTGTATCAGGATCAGCATTTCCTCTTCGCTCAGCACATCAGGTAATTTCTTTCCCAGTTTGGGCGATTCGAGTAACGCCGAAGGGTCAGCATCGATAATCTTTTCCAATATAAGATAGCTGAAAAATGATTTTATCCCCGATACAACACGGCTTTGCGAATAGGCTCCAAGTCCCATTTCATTAATATATTGTATAAAATCCCTGAGGTCATCGGAAGAAACAACTTTTATGCTGAGATTATGTTTTTTTTCCTGAAGAAAAGAAAACAGCAGGCTGACATCATGCAAATAAGCAGCTACGGTATTTTCTGACAAAGCTCTCTCAAGTTGAAGAAATACTTTAAACCCTTTTGCATACATGTTCTCTTTCATGTGTGTCGTCTGTTGTTTCGGTTGATGCCATAATAATTCTCCACTAAAATAGAAAAAATTCCAGGGAAACGTTACTTTTGTTTCCTCTCACTGAAAAGTATGTGAGGAATAGAATGTAACTGAATTGTTTAACCTGATAAAACTTAAAAAAAGATGGTAGATTTTTCTTTAGAACCGAAACAGATTGAAATCCAGGAGAAAGTACGTGACTTTGCCCAACGTGAAATGATTCCTAATGCCAGAAAGTATGATGAATCCGCAGAATTTCCGTGGGAAGTAGTTAAAAAAGCTTACGATGAGGGGCTTATGAATGGTCCTGTTCCGGTGGAATACGGTGGAAACGGACACAATATTTTTGAGAGTGCGTTGTCATCGGAAGAGCTGGGTGCCGGCTGTGTAGGTATCGGAATTTGTATGGATGCCAATACGCTTGCGCTTACACCTCTCCTGTTGGGAGCCAGCGAAGAACAGAAAAAACGGTTTTTTGGTCAGATTGTCGAGGCAAAAGGGGTGGCTGCTTATGCATTGACTGAGCCCAACGCCGGCTCAGATGTAGCCGGGATTAAATCAACAGCCATTTTGCACGGTGACAAATATATCCTGAACGGGCAAAAACGCTTTATCACCAATGGTGCAGTTTCAGAATTTATTACGGTTTTTGCCATGGTGAATCCTGAAAAAGGTGCCCGCAGTCTGAGTGCATTTGTTGTCCCGACAAAATCTGCCGGGGTAAAAATTGTCTCCAACTTAAAAAAAATGGGGCAGCGTGCTTCTGTCCAAACAGAATTTGTTTTTGAAGATGTAGAAGTTCCCAAAGAAAACCTTATCGGTGGCGAAGGGCAGGGCTTTATCCTTGCCATGAAAACTTTTGAACGTACGCGTACCGGCGTGGCTGCGCTGAGTGTTGGCAATGCCAGGGCTGCTTATGAAACGTCTCGTGATTGGGCAAAAAACCGTATTCAGTTTGGGAAACCCATCACTGTAAACCAGGGGGTAAGCTTCATGCTTGCCGATATGGCTACCGAAGTGGAAGCTGCACGTTTGATAACATGGCATTCGGCATGGGCTTTCGATAATGGTCAGAAATCAAAAAATCTCTTATCAGCAATGTGTAAACTATATGCTTCAGATGTGGCTATGAGAGTTACTACGGATGCTGTCCAGGTGATGGCAGGAGAGGGCTATTCCACAGATTTTCTTGTTGAAAAGATGATGCGCGATGCCAAGCTTTGCCAGATTTATGAAGGAACCAACCAGGTTCAGCGGCTGGTTATCGGAAAAGGTATCCTGAAATAGAATTGCTTTATTGGCACAAAAAAGGTTACGCTCGGTGGATTATCCGCCGGGCGTAACTTTTTTTATCCCCCCACTAATTTATTTAGAACTTATAGTGCCCATCTTCAATAAGCTTATCCGCAATCCGACGACGAGATGCTTTGGCATTAACTGGGTCGTAGAAGGTGAGCTTTTGCATGATACCAAGCATTTCTTCTTTTTCTTCACCTGCCAAAAAAGAGCTGACAGCATTAACGGACTCTTTCCGGAAAATATGCATCACGTCGTACAACAGCACATCCAAAATATCACGATAAACGGAGATATTAGATTTTAACCCGTTTCGGTCAATCTTCTCCACCCGGAGTAGTGTTGATTCAAGCACATAAACATGCATAAGCATATTGGCCACATTCATCATAATTTCCTCTTCGTAAGCCAACTGCTTTTTAAAGGTATCGTTTAGCATGGGAAACAGAATGACAACGGCTTTCTTCAACTGGCCGGCATAAGCATGGTGAAGGGCATAATAATCATTTGAAGAGACATCGATAGCCTGAATATTTTCTTTATCTGCCAAAATTTCAGCTGCCCTCTCCATTAGTGAAATCTTATGACGCAAACCACGTTTGAGTGTTGAATCGGCAATGATCAGGCGGTTAATTTCATTGGTACCTTCAAAAATACGGTTGATTCGTGAATCGCGATATGAGCGGTCTGCCGGTGCCTCGGCTGAAAAGCCCATCCCTCCATAAATTTGTACCAGCTCATCCACAATGTAATCCAATGATTCAGAACCATATACTTTAAGTAATGCACATTCAGGTTCAAATTCTGCCACGGCACCGATGTTAGCCTGTCCATAACTCTTTCCTGCATCCAGAAAAGTGGTAATCTCATCCTGGATATCTTTACTGGCACGGTAAACAGCTGATTCAGTAGAGAAAGTTTTGATTACCTGTTCGGCCAGCTTATGTTTTATGGCTCCAAAGTCGGCCAAACTTGCCCCGAACTGTTTACGCTCCATGGAATAATTTACTGAATAGTTGATGGCCCGGCGCATACCACCAATGACTGTAGCCCCCAGTTTAATACGGCCTAAATGAAGGATGTTCAGTGCAATACGATAACCTTCACCACGCTTTCCAAGATGATTTTGAATCGGTACCTTCACATCGTTAAAGAAAATCTGGCGTGTTGAAGAACCTTTGATCCCCATTTTGTGCTCTTCCGGGGTCATGGTAATTCCCTCGGTAGAAGATTCAACCAGAAAAGCACTCAGCACTCTGTCGTTGTCAATTTTTGCAAAAACGGTTAGTAAATCTGCGAAGCCACCATTGGTAATCCACATTTTCTGCCCATTCAGAATATAGTGCTGCCCATCTTCTGACAAAACAGCTTTGGTTTTACCTGCATTGGCATCGGAACCGGCACTGGGCTCGGTGAGGCAGTAAGCTGCCAGCCATTCGCCGGAGGCAAGCAAAGGAAGATAATGTTCCTTTTGCTCCTGATTTCCATAGTAAAGCAGCGGCAACGAACCGATGCCGGTGTGTGCCATAAAGGCTACCGAAAAGGAGTAGGCAGAGCCAATGGCTTCATTTGCTTTCATGTTGGTAAGAAAACTCTGACCGAAACCACCAAATTCCTCAGGAATGGCAATCCCGAGAAGTCCCATTTCACCGGCTTTTTTCAAAAGTGAAGGCATCAAACCTTCTTCGTGTTTGTCGAGGGCATCAAAATGTGGAACAATCTCTGTTTCTACAAAATCCTCACAAGTTGTAGCAATCATAAGTTGCTCTTCATCAAACTCTTCCGGAATAAAAATAGTTTCTGCTTCTACGTCTTTTATAAGAAATTCGCCACCTTTCATATTGGATCTTTTAGGTATTAATATTTTATCTGCAACAAAAATATACTTTGTTGAAATGGATAACGGTAAAGATTATAATTTATAGCGATTCTAAATATTTACAGGATTTCCCCTAGTCGGAAAAAGATAATTGAGATGAGTTGATTTGATGAATACAAAGCTGGTGTAGTGCTGTATAACACAGACAGGGAGATTGTGTTACAGATAATATTTAAAAAAAGCAAACTGTTTAAGGTTTGCTTTTTTCTATTTTAATACCGGTAAACATAAACAAGTTATTTTTTCTCTTTTTTTATCTTTGCAGGAACACTCCTTGGTGCAGTAATCTTTACTTTGATCTCCTCTTTTTTTGCATCGTAATCAATTTTAATAATATCGTTTTCCTTGAGGGTACTTTTAATAATTTCCTCAGCCAGCGGATCTTCGATGTATTTTTGAATAGCCCGTTTCAGCGGACGGGCACCGAACTGCTCGTCCCATCCCTTATCGATGATAAAATCTTTTGCTTTGGCAGTAACACTTATTTTATATCCCATCTCGTTGATACGGCCATAAAGGTGCGACAATTCGATATCAATAATTTTGTATATATCCTCTTTGTCGAGTGATTCAAAGATAACAACATCATCGATCCGGTTCAGAAACTCCGGAGCAAAGGTTCGTTTGAGTGCATTCTCAATCACACCATGGGTGTGACTGGCACGACTCTGCTTTTTTGCGGCAGTACTAAATCCAACACCTGTGCCAAAATCTTTCAACTGCCGCGAACCGATATTGGAGGTCATAATAATAATGGTATTTTTGAAATCGACTTTTCTCCCCAGACTATCAGTTAGTACACCATCGTCCAGCATTTGCAACAAAAGGTGGAATACATCCGGATGGGCTTTTTCAATCTCATCAAGCAGAATGATAGAGTATGGCTTGCGGCGCACTTTTTCGGTCAGCTGGCCACCTTCTTCGTAGCCTACGTATCCGGGAGGTGCTCCAACGAGCCGCGACACAGCAAATTTCTCCATGTATTCACTCATATCAATACGTATGAGCGCATCTTCCGAGTCGAACATATATTTTGCCAGCATTTTGGCGAGATAAGTTTTCCCAACACCCGTAGGACCCAAAAAGATAAAAGAGCCAATGGGCTTGCCTGGGTCTTTTAACCCGGCACGGTTACGGCGAATGGCTTTCACTACCTTTTTGATGGCTTCCGGTTGTCCGATGACCTCTTCCTGAAGTTCAGGTTCCATGTTGATAAGTCGGTGACTTTCACTTTGGGCAATATTGGTAACAGGAATACCTGTCATCATGGCGACCACTTCTGCCACCTTCTCTTCATCAACCTCTTCGCGATTCAGCTGGGCATCTTCTTCCCACCGTTTTTTTGCACGTTCCAACTCTTCGGTATAGCGCCGTTCAATGTCGCGAAACTGAGCAGCCTCTTCAAATTTCTGCTGGTTAATGGACAACACTTTCTTCTGGCGAATCTCCTCGATGGATTTCTCAAGATTAATAATCTCTGCCGGCACGTGAATGTTACTGATATGTACGCGGGCACCAGCTTCGTCCAGCGCATCAATCGCTTTATCGGGCAAATAACGATCTGAAATATAGCGATTTGTAAGACTTACACACGCGCGAATAGCTTCGTCGGTATATTTTACAAGATGATGATCTTCGTATTTCTCCTTAATATTTTCGAGGATATGCATGGTCTCTTCCGGTGTGGTAGGGTCAACCAGCACCTTTTGGAATCTTCTTTCCAGTGCACCATCTTTTTCGATATACTGACGGTACTCATCCAGCGTGGTTGCGCCAATGCATTGCAGTTCGCCCCGTGCCAATGCAGGTTTAAACATATTGGAAGCATCCAGCGAGCCGGAGGCATTTCCGGCACCTACAATGGTGTGTATTTCATCGATAAAAAGAATAATATCCGTATTCTTCGTCAGTTCATTCAAAACAGCTTTCATTCGTTCTTCAAACTGTCCACGGTATTTTGTTCCAGCCACAAGAGAGGCCAAATCGAGTGTCACAATGCGTTTGTTGAATAATGCCCGGGAGACTTTTCTGTTGATAATACGAAGAGCGAGTCCCTCGGCAATAGCCGATTTCCCGACACCGGGTTCCCCAATAAGGATTGGATTATTTTTTTTCCGTCGGCTCAGTACCTGGGCAATTCGTTCCAGTTCTTTGTCGCGTCCCACAATGGGATCTAACCGTCCTTCTTCGGCTGCCCGTGTCAGGTCGCTACCAAAATTATCGAGTACAGGCGTTTTTGATTTTGGCTCCGATGATTTTTTTGGGCCACTGCCATAAGAAGGTTTTTCAGAGCCGGTAATCTCGCTCCCTGTTTCACTTCTCACCTCCGGTATATTTTCAGGATAGTTTCCTTTTAGCTTATTTTTTTTCAAGGTGTGACCAAGTTCATCTTTCACTGACTGGTAATCGACACCCGAAAGGGAAAGCTTATGGGTTACCAGATTGTTATCGTCTTTTAAAATTGCCAGCAACAGATGTTCGGTACCAATCTCTTCACTCTGAAAGACCTTAGCCTCAAGGTAGGTTATTTTCATTGCTTTTTCGGCTTGTTTCACAACCGGAATATTTTCCATGACAACGCCGACTCCTTCCGGAGTTCTAACGGCATCTTCAATCTCCAATTTTAGTTTTTTTAAGTCAACACCAAAATAAAGCAGCATCTGAATAGCCATCCCTTCGCCATCGCGCAATATACCCAGCATAAAGTGCTCAAGCCCGATATAGTTATTCCCCAGCCGTACAGCCTCTTCCCGGCTATAGGACATAACATCTTTCATTCGTTTCGAAAACTTTGTATCCATATATTTTTATATTTCCATGCAAAATTACACATAAGCCTATTACCAAAACCATTCCGGTTGCGGAATGTTAATATTTTTCCTAATATTTTTTTCAAAATATATTTTAGTACCGAATAAAGAGCCTTTCTATACAAAAACAAATATAAAAGCAGTTTGGCAGCTATTCCAAAAAATTATTTCAAATTATTAACACAAAGTTGTTAACACAAATATAAATTTAATAGCCAGATTTCTTTTTAAGACCAGCATAAATACTTACTTTTGCAAGCTATAATTTTTTCAATTATTAATGATAAGGAGCTGAGTACATGGAGAGTGTTTATGAAGGTGAAAGAATCGTAAAAGTAAACATAGAAAATCAAATGAAGTCGGCCTACATCGATTATTCGATGTCGGTGATTGTAGCCCGTGCTCTGCCTGATGTACGTGATGGACTAAAACCTGTTCATCGCCGTGTTTTGTTCGGTATGTACGAGCTGGGAGTATTTTCAAACCGGGCTTATAAAAAGTCGGCCAGAATAGTAGGGGAGGTGCTTGGTAAGTTTCATCCCCATGGTGACAGTTCTGTTTATGACACCATGGTACGTATGGCTCAGGTCTGGTCGTTGCGCTACCCTCTGGTTGACGGCCAGGGAAACTTTGGCTCCATTGATGGTGACAGCCCCGCTGCCATGCGTTATACCGAAGCCCGGTTGCGCAAAGTTGCAGAAGAGATGCTGTCAGATTTAGACAAAGATACGGTGGATCATCAGCTTAATTTTGATGATACTATCAAAGAGCCTACCGTGTTGCCTGCACTTATTCCTAACCTGTTGGTTAACGGCGCTTCCGGTATTGCCGTGGGAATGGCCACCAATATGGCTCCCCATAACCTGTCGGAAATTGTGGATGGAATTATTGCCTATATAGGCAATAACGACATTACAATCAGCGAGTTGATGAATTATATCAAAGCGCCTGACTTTCCTACCGGAGGCATAATCTATGGCTATGAAGGTGTAAAATCTGCCTTTGAAACGGGTCGTGGGCGTGTCGTTATCCGGGGTAAGGTACACATTGAAGAGACAAAAAGCGGACGTGAGAGGATCATCGTAACGGAGTTGCCTTATCAGGTGAACAAAGCCGATATGATTAAAAAAACGGCTGACCTGGTCAATGAGAAAAAACTTGACGGTATTGCTGACCTTAATGACGAGTCTGACCGTAACGGAATGCGTATCGTTTATGACCTGAAAAGAGATGCACTGGCCAGTATTGTTATCAACAAGCTATATAAGATGACTGCGCTACAAAGCTCTTTCAGTGTGAACAACATTGCGCTGGTAAATGGTCGTCCAGAGGCGCTTAACCTGTATGGACTGATCAAGCACTACGTAAATCATCGGCATGAAGTTGTCATCAGACGTACACGTTACAACCTTAAAGAAGCTGAGCGCAAAGCACATATCCTCGAAGGATTGATTATTGCGCTGGATAATATTGATGAAGTGATCGCACTTATCAGGGCGTCCAAAACACCGGATGAAGCCAAACAGGGACTAATAAAACGCTTTGAGCTGTCTGACATTCAAGCTAAAGCCATCCTCGAAATGCGCTTGCAGAAGCTGACAGGTCTGGAAAGGGAGAAGCTGAAAGCTGATTATGATGATTTGATGAAGTTGATTGCCGAACTGAAAGAGATACTAGGCGATGTAAACATCAGGATGGACATTATCAAAGACGAACTGTTGCGAATCAAAGAAAAATACGGAGATGAGCGCCGCTCAGAGATTGTTTACACAGCCGAGGATATCCGTATGGAAGATGTCATTCCCGACGAACCGGTGGTGATTACTATCTCACATATGGGGTACATTAAAAGAACACCGCTAACCGAATACCATGTGCAGGGCAGGGGAGGCCGCGGATCGCGCGGAAGTACCACACGCAATGAGGATTTTCTGAGGCACATGTTTGTGGCTACTAACCACAATTACATGCTTTTCTTTACCGAACAAGGAAAAGTTTATTGGCTCAGGGTTTTTGAAATTCCCGAAGGTGCCAAAGCGACAAAAGGAAGAGCCATACAGAACATTATCCAGCTGGGACCCGACGATTCGGTCAAAGCATACATGAATGTTAAAGATTTAAAAGACGAGGAATATATTCAGAATAATTTCATCGTCCTGGCTACAAAACATGGCACTATAAAGAAAACTTCACTCGAAGCTTATTCGCGTCCACGTACCAATGGTATCAATGCCATCACTATTCACGAAGGTGATGAACTGCTGGCTGCACGGCTTACCAACGGTACAAATGAGGTTTTGCTGGCGTTGAAGTCGGGCAGGGCTATCCGCTTTAACGAAAGCAAAGTGCGTGCAATGGGACGTACGGCAGCAGGTGTAAGGGGCATCAGACTTGCCTCTGAAAAAGATGAAGTTATCGGAATGATATGCGTCGAAGACGGCTCATATGATATTCTCGTTGTCTCTGAAAAAGGATATGGAAAGCGCTCTAAATTAGATGATTACCGTGTTACGAACAGAGGTGGAAAAGGGGTGAAGACCCTGAATATTACGGAAAAGACCGGTAATCTGATTGCTATCAAAAACGTTACGGATGACGATGACCTTATGATTATCAACAAATCAGGTATTACTATTCGAATTCCTGTTGAAAGCCTCCGGGTTATGGGACGTGCTACACAAGGAGTCAGGCTTATCAAGCTGAAGGATGAAGATGAAATAGCTGCCGTGGCTAAGGTAGAATTTTTTGAACCGTTAGGAAATGACAACGAAACAGTAGCAGAAGAAGAACAACCGGATGATCCTCAGACAGAGGAGGACAATGCGGAAGCTAGTGAGCAGCGAGATTAATTTAGAGACTTAATAAATAAGTAAAATGAATGGTATAATTATTGTAAATTATATCTTTGCAAACAAAAAAATGTATTAATATGAAGAAGTTAATCTTATCAATTTCGATGAGTCTGCTGTTTGTTTCAGTAGGCTTTGCACAAAGAAGTAACCGGACAAGCGCGTATATGTACAAGGAAAAGGGACAGCTTGAAAGTGCTAAGAAAGCCATTGACAAGGCAGTGCAGAA
>VAPK010110097.1_pt1 | contig 28782 bp, 25 predicted proteins | sample 3395031 | NCBI WGS metagenome assembly VAPK01 (sample SAMN08290443, study PRJNA428436) | hydrothermal vent metagenome | isolation source: Deep-sea hydrothermal vent chimney 1 | place: Pacific Ocean: Juan De Fuca Ridge
ACTAACTATAAAAAAATTTATTCATTTTACTAGCATAGAAATAAACATTAGAATATCATGCGATGTGAAGATGTATCGTCTGATGTTACCTCGAAGGCTGATCATGTGCATATAATGATTGCTTTAACTTCTTTAGCTTCTTTCTCAGCATAACAAAATAGTTTAATCATAAAACCATCTTAATGCTTTTATTTTGTGCATTATCGTCAATAATATTTATTCGATAAAGGACGATTCAAGCATGGCATGCATTTAGAGGGGTTTTGTAGTTGCTAATTTATCGCTGTCATATTGATAAATGTGCTTACCGGGTAATTGTTCAGTTGTTAGTAATAGAATGGTTAAAAAAATAACGTGGTTTGTGAACAGGTTTCGATGTATGTCGTTGCTTGAGATTGGTTATCGGTTTCAGCAAATAGGGTATAGCGTGGTTCAACGATATGGTTTGGTCACCGTGAAAAAAATACCAATCCCAGATGAGAGCAAGCAAAGTGTGCGGTGGTTAACCACTAAAGCTGCCGTGGCACCACTCGACTATATTCGCTTAGCTGATCAGTTGTTAGTAGGCCAAATGAGGGTTTTTTCGCTTGAGGATGCTGAGCTTGGTGACATACCCCAATGGAATCGTGATCCACGTACCGGTATCTTTGCCCCGCTAGTGTTTGGGAAATCACTGAATTATCGGGATGCCAAGCTGGTTGGGGACATTAAGTATTTGTGGGAACCTAATCGCCATCTTCAGTTGGTGGGGATTGCTCAAGCGTATGCACTTTCCCGAGATCGTCGATATTTGGTCGGGTTAGCGAATCAGTTGAACTCATGGTTTGAACAATGCCCTTATCTGATGGGGCCGAACTGGACTAGCTCTTTAGAACTGGCTATTCGGCTGATTAATTGGTCGATTGTTTGGCAGCTGGTTGGTGGTCGTCAGAGTTTACTTTTTCACGATACCGAGGGGCAACAGTTACTCGATAAATGGCGCAAGTCGATATATCAACATTGTCATTTTATTCGCGGCCATATGTCACGTTATTCATCAGCAAATAATCACTTGATTGGCGAAGCCTCTGGGTTATTTATTGCGGCGATAACCTGGCCTTATTGGCATGACTGTAAGTTTTGGAAGTCGTATGCATATGATATTTTAGAAGCGGAAGCTGTTAAACAAAATGCAACGGATGGCGTGAATTTAGAGCAAGCGATTTCTTACCAGCAATTTGTTTTGGATTTTCTCATTCTGGCTGGTCTCGCGGGCAAGGCAGACAATACGGATTTTTCATCACGTTATTGGCAGCGTATTGAGTGTATGCTGGAGTTTATTGCTTCAATGATGGATGTGGGTGGTCATTTACCGATGTTGGGGGACGCGGATGATGGTTATGTCGTTACTTTAGCGCCACAAGCTAATTTTTGTCCTTATCGGTCGTTGCTTACGACGGGTGCCCATCTGTTTAATCGTCCTGATTTTTTTCACAAAGCGAAAGCGATTGATGATAAAACATGTTGGTTGATGGGGAATGTGGTGGCGAAATTTCCAGACAAGATGACGAAAGCGGCAACATTGACGCCACGACGTTTTTTTAACGAAGGGGGCTATTATCTATTAGGGACAGATTTTGATACCGAGAATGAAATTCGTTGTGTGGTGGATTGCGGTCCATTAGGTTATCTATCGATTGCAGCGCATGGCCATGCCGATGCACTCTCATTAAACTTATTTGCTTTTGGGAAAGAGTTTCTGATTGACCCAGGGACTTATGCCTATCATACCAAAAAGGTGTGGCGTGATTATTTTCGTGGGACTTCTGCTCATAATACTATCCGAGTAGATGGAAAAGATCAGTCCGAGCCGGGCGGTAACTTCATGTGGTTACGCAAAGCGCATGCTTATTGTCGGGAATGGATAGATGATGAAACCGGACAGATGATTACTGCGTGTCATGATGGTTATCACCAATTGCCGGATTCGGTGACTCATGAGCGTCAGGTCACGTTCCATCGGCAATCGCGGCATTTAGCTATTGTTGATCGTTTGCTGTGTCGAGGTTCTCATTCCATTGAGCGTTTTTGGCATTTTTCAGAAGCTTGTGAGGTCTCAATAAAGAATACCGAGGTACTTGCTTCAAATCAGGGGCGGCGCATAATAATACGCCTTTCAGTGAATCATGAAAATGATATCAATATCTATAAAGGCAGCCACTCACCGATATCGGGTTGGGTATCAAGGCGCTTTGATGATAAGAGGCCGACGACCACGGTTGTCGAGAACATCACAATTTCGGGTGAGACGGAACTTGTTTCGGCAATTGAATTCGAGCCATTTTTGTCAGCGAGGAAAGCTTCATAATGATAAGGGCGCTAATTTTAAAAGACTGTTTTAATCAGCATCATTTAGATGCGTAGGTTGATGTTGGCTATCATGAATTATTTGATTATTGCCAGTTGAAAGCAAGAATTAGGGATAGACATATCGTTTATGATTAAAGGAATTCTCAAATGAAAATTAGTCTATTTGGCTTGGGGTATGTGGGAGCCGTGTCAGCTGCTTGCCTTGCGAAAGAAGGGCACGATGTCATAGGTGTAGATCCGAATCAAACCAAGGTCGATCTAATCAATGAAGGGAAAACACCTATTATTGAAAATGAGATTGGTGAAATTATTCAGCAGTCGGTTGCTAGTGGTAAATTGAGGGCAACGACGGATGCGAATGAAGCGATTCAACAAACTGAAATATCCATGATTTGTGTTGGCACCCCGAGTCAAGCCAACGGTGCGTTAGACTTGCAGTATGTGCGGAATGTTTGCAAGGAAATTGGTACCGCCTTGAAAACATTCCATGGATTTCATGTGGTGGTTGCACGCAGCACTATGCTGCCTGGCACTATGCGAGATGTGGTCATACCTGTCTTGGAAAAGTATTCCGGTAAGAAGGCAGGCATTGATTTTGGTGCTTGTAATAATCCAGAATTTTTACGAGAAGGTTCTGCGGTTTATGATTTTTACCATCCACCTAAAACGGTGATTGGTGAGACGGATGCGAAAAGTGGAGAAATTCTGGCGGAAATTTACCAAAAATTACCAGGACCTCTCATTAAAACAAGTATCGAAGTGACTGAGATGGTGAAGTATACCGATAATGTGTGGCATGCTTTGAAGATTAGCTTTGCGAATGAAATGGGTAATATTTGTAAATCGCTAAAAATTGATGCTCACCAAGTCATGAATATTTTTTGCCAAGATACCAAGCTGAATATTTCATCCTATTATATGAAGCCAGGCTTTGCTTTTGGTGGCTCTTGCCTTCCTAAAGATATTCGTGCATTGAGCTATAAAGGGCGTATGCTTGATTTAGATTTGCCGATGTTAAATTCTATTTTACCAAGTAATAAGAAACAAATTGAGCATGGATTGCATCTTATTATGGATAAAGGGCATAAAAAAGTCGGGGTCTTAGGTTTTAGTTTTAAGGCCGGTACCGATGATTTGCGAGAAAGCCCAATGGTGGCGGTGATTGAATATTTAATTGGCAAAGGATTTGATATTCGTATTTACGATTTTAACGTCAATATTGCAAAGCTAGTTGGTGCCAATAAAAACTATATTTTGAATCATATTCCTCATATTTCCCGATTAATGGTAGATAGCATTAACGATATCGTTGAGTATGCAGAGACGATTGTTATTGGCAATAATGCTGCAGAATTCAGTGATATTTTATCAAAGACCAATGACTCTCAGGTGGTGGTGGATTTAGTTCGTGTGAGCCAACAAGTGAGTCAGCGAGGGCGATATGATGGCATCTGCTGGTAATGATCGAAGGGTCTTGATGATTGTTGAAAATTTGCCAAGTCCATTTGATCGGCGAGTTTGGCAAGAAGCCATGACGTTATATGAAAACGGATATCAGGTGAGTATTATCTGTCCGACCGGAAAAGGCTATGAGAAAAAATATGAGGTCATTGATGGTATTCATATTTATCGCCATGCTTTACCCGTTGAAGCCGATGGTGCCGTGGGCTATTTATTTGAATATTCGGCGGCACTGTTTTGGGAGTTTGTGTTAGCTTGGCGGGTGTTGTTGACGCGTGGATTTGATGTGATACATGCTTGCAATCCACCTGATAATATTTTTTTGATTGGGGCATTTTTTCGTTTGTTTGGTAAAAAATTTATTTTTGATCATCATGACATTAATCCAGAGCTATACGAAGCTAAGTTTAACCGACGTGATATTTTTTATAAATTGATGCGATTGTGGGAGCGCTGGACATTTAAAGTGGCGGTGGTTTCTATTGCCACCAATGAGTCTTATAAAAAAATAGCCATCGAGCGAGGTGGCATGGACCCTGATAAAGTTTTTGTGGTACGTAGTGGACCACAGCTCGATCGCTTGCGAATATTGCCCGCGGTGCCCGTATTGAAGAACGGGCGTGATTATCTCGTTGGTTACGTTGGAGTGATGGGTAAACAGGAAGGTATTGATTATTTACTTCGCTCGGTACAGTATATTGTTGATGAGTTGGGGCGAACGGATATTCAATTTGGACTAGTTGGTGGCGGCACCGAATTAAAGACGATGATCGATTATGCTAAAACGTTGGGAGTGGCCGACTATGTGACATTTACTGGTCGGGTGCCCGATAGTGTGCTATTAGCGATGTTAAATACCGCTGATGTGTGCGTTAACCCAGATGTTGCCAATGAAATGAATGATAAGTCCACGATGAATAAGATCATGGAATATATGGCGTTAAGTAAACCGATTGTGCAATTTGACTTAACAGAAGGGCGATATTCAGCAAAACAAGCTTCATTATATGCCAATAAAAACGATGAAATTGATATGGCAAAAAAAATTATTGCTTTGATTGATGACCCTGTGCGCAGAAAGTCGATGGGGGAATTCGGTAGAAATCGTGTCGTTAATGAGTTGGAATGGAAATACGAGGTGCCGAAATTGCTGCAAGCCTACGATGTGGCTTTCCGTGACAGGCGGCTAAGTTATTTGAAAAGAGTTTAGGAATAGGCAACTCAGGACGACTCAAGGGATTTAGGAGGTAGAATAACGCATGGAGCAGTTATCGAGACAAAGCCGAGCGCTAAACCGGGAAGTTATTCCATACCCATTCCTCACTGGGTTCTTTTTATGTACCGTACCCATGTCTAAAAATGCACAGTCGTTGCAAAATGAGCAGAACATGATTCGATCATGCATCATTTAGGAGCTATTATAGAGAAATTATTCTGTTATTGACCCCCCATTCCATTTAAAGCTAGCGGCCAACGACGGAGGGTGGCGTTTGAGCGTCCACATTCTCAAGCGCTGCAATGATCCTATCAAGCATGCCCCTTCTCTGTGAAACGTCGGGGATATGCACGCTATTTTTCAAGGCGTATGAATAAGTGCGCTTCGCCTCGTCTTTTTTTCCTAAATAAAACTGAATATCGGCAAGTTTCTTTATGATATCGGTGCGCATGAGTGGCCGCGTGATTTTATCGGCAACTTTTAATGCTTCTTGAAAATCGGCAGTAATTGCTCGACTCAGCGCGATGACCTGATACGCGGTATTTCGTACTTCTGGGTTGACGATATTTTTGGTGGCAAAATTTTGCGCTAACTCGAAACTTTTTCGTGCCGCTTCCTTGTTACCACTAGCTGCTTGATGCCCACCGACGATTGTCAAGGAAGAAACCTTATCGACAGGGTCCGCTAGGCGATTAGCATATACTAGCGCTGTATCAAACACCCTTTGAGCATTAGATTTATCCTGTAATTCACTGAATGCAGTGGCGATTAATCCGTAGGATTTGATCTGCTCAATGGGTGAAATGATTGTGTCTGCAGTTTGCTCGGCTTTATTCAAAACAGACTCAGCGCCCGCCGGGTCACCTAATGTTAGTTTTTCACGGGAAATGTTAATGAGTGCGAGGATACGCTGGTGAGCGCTGTCAATGGATTCAGTCACATTTTCTGGTTGATCGACGTCATTATTTTGAATACTCGCTGCATCATGACTGATTTGAGCCTGTAAATTCTGATTTTTAGCCATCAAAACATTCTGTTCCATCAAGTTGTCTGACGAATTCTTGTCGGCAACGTTGCTCATGTCCGAGTGCATTAGTGGTGCTCCATCTGTATTCAACTTCATATCAGATGCGTTGGACAATTCGTTTATCGAATTTAATTGAACTTGTGCATCGGTCGTGACCTGGGATGGCTCAATGGAAGAGCTGACCGGAGGATATGATGCACCTGTGGCACTCAGCGCCTTTGCGCTTGCTAAGAACTCTTGATTTGACGATGGGTAGTCGTCAATGGATGGCAATGCCTGTTGCAGTTGATCGATTTTTGCCACTGTTTGATCCTGTGTTAACCCGGATACCATCGTTGTTGAATCTTTTGGACTTGCATCAATAGAGGCTTGTACTGAAGCTGATTTTACCTCAGCCCCATCCGGAGTAACGGTCGCGTATTCATTGTAAAATTGCAATGCCAACATGCCGCAAGCGATAACAGCTATCGATCCTAGTGCCAATGGGTGCGCTATTGCTTTTCGGTCTTTTTTTTCTAGTTGTTCACGAATCTCCTTAATTTTATTTTCCCGATTATTGATTTCATTTTGACTTTGCTGGCATTGCTCACGAATCTTCTTCATGCGATGGTGTCTTTGCATTTCTCGCTTTAAAATCTTTTTGTCGCTGTCCTTATCTAGGTATTTACTGCCGACAACACCACAAATCTTGCAAACATCCGGATTACTGACTGACGGATTTTGTCGATGTCCACAAGCGGGACATTGATAGCTCGCGCCTTCGGGCATTATTGATGCTAATGCTAGCGAAGGTTTGATATCGCAAAAAAGCCCCAGCTTTTCAATAATTTCTTTGTTTTTTTGTGCGACATCGAGGCTTAATTTTTTTTGAATTTTTTCGGGCTCTTTAGTATCGATTAAACGTTGAAAAAAAATATCTAGTTTGTCAGGCGATGTTTTAAAGTGCTTGGCTAGACTATTTTTTACTTGCTCTACATCGGCATCTGGTTTGAGGTTAGTCGCAAATAGATCAAATGTTTCATATGTCATCGTTCAATTCTCACGTATCAAAAGCAACCCGGAGTATCATCAAGATAAATATTATCGACGTATTAATTTTCACCTTGAGTTTTGAATGAGATAAACAAGAAACCGGCATTTGGTGGGTGCGTATTAGCCAGTAAAATTGCCCGCTGATTCGCTTGGGAATGGGCGAGTAATCAGTCCTCGGTTTCGCCTAAAGGGCCGACTGTTGGTGCCTACTTTCTTGTCGGTCATCAGAGCGAACGGGTGTGGGTAAAATTTAACCAATGAATCGGAGATTGATTGCCTCGCCCATTCCTAACATTCGTCTGATGGGCGTTTTTTTACAAATATTGTAAAGGCGACAACAGGGCTGCAACAGCCAGCGTAGAGAATAATGCTGTTTATATCGCGGCGTGTTATACTTTCATTCACAATAGTCGCTCTTCTTGCGTTCCTCGGCGGCGACTGCTGTCAGCAGAAATTGTATTTTAAAACAACCCTGGGAGCACTCCTAAGTTGATGACTGATCAATATGTCTGGTTACTGTGGTCAAGCGCGTTTCTTGTCCCCTGGGCGCTTGTGTATATTGCATTTCCTCAATATCGGCGTCCCATGTTATGGGCCAGTTTATTTACCACCCCTTTCGGTTTATCTGAACCTTTATTTGTACCAGAATATTGGATGCCACCGAGCTTGTTTAATTTGGCTAAAAATACAGGGTTTGATATTGAGAGTCTGATTTTTTGCTTTGGCATTGGGGGAATTGCCGCTGTTTTTTATAACTTGCTTACCCAAAAAATGCTTCGACCTATCACTCCCTGTGAGCGCAACCATCCACTGCATCGTTACCATTATCTCGCATTGAGTTCTCCTTTCGTGGTTTTTGTTATGCTCTATTTTTTTCCTTGGAACCCGATTTATCCCTCGATCATCGCCATGTTTGTTGGGGCCATAGCCACCCTACTTTGTCGGCCAGATCTAAAACGCAAAACCTGGGTAGGAGGCTTGCTCTTTTTAATCTATTACGCGGTGTTTCTCGCCGGATTAGAGTGGACGGCACCGGGTTATATCGATCGAGTCTGGAATATGGAAGTGCTCTCTGGAGTGAGTGTTGGTTTCATGCCAATCGAGGAATTATTGTTCGCCATCGGCTTTGGTATGTATTGGTCGGGGGTTTATGAACACTTTACCTGGCGGAAATAACGTGAGGCTGCCCTCAATAAGACAACCGCGGAACGGTAGATACAATCGGCTCGACCATGTCTCAGGCTTCAAGGTGGAAGATAAGTCGTGAGGATGATGAAATGGCTTAACCGTCAGCGTATCGGCTATGTGCTTAAGCATCATCCCATTGCTTACGAACAGTGGAAAAAAGTAACACACGAGATGGATTTATTGCGGGGCTTGAGTGCGGTAGAAAAAGCGCACTTACGTGAATTAGCGACGCGATTCCTTCATCAAAAGACAATCAATGGTGTGCAAGGATTGGTCGTATCACCGGAAATGGCGGTAACGATTGCGGCCCAAGCCTCGTTACTCATTCTAAAGCTGGGTTTTGACTATTACCGCAATTGGATTGAAATCATCCTCTATCCGAGCGCATTTCAGGTGGCTCACGAGCAGGCTGACCCGTTGGGATTAATCAGCAATGAATCACAGGCCGTCAGCGGAGAGTCTTGGTTGCGGGGACCGGTTATTCTCTCATGGGAGGATATCGAACAAGAATTAAATTCGTCACAGGCTGGTCATAACGTGGTGATACATGAATTTGCTCACAAGCTGGATGGACTTAACGGCAGTGCTAACGGATTACCCCCATTGCATACGCGTATGAAAACTGAGGGTTGGGCTCAAGTTCTGGGGGAGGCCTTTGATATTTTGCAGTACCAGGTAGCCTATCGCCGGCATTCACGTATTAATGCTTATGGTGCCACGAGTCCGGCGGAGTTTTTTGCCGTTGTGAGTGAATATTTTTTCACGGCACCCAGCATTCTCCAGCAACATTGTCCCGATGTTTACCAACAACTGCAGTTGTTTTATCGGCAAGATTCATTGGCTCGACGGGACGCGGCCCATGGCTTGTAATCAAATATGGAAGGATGATGCTTGAAATCAGTGTCATCGTTGATTATTTTTGAGTATATACTCGTAGCGTTTGAGATTTAGGTATTGAGTGCGAGACATATTTGTGTCCTGACTAGGCGAAACGACAAGTAATATCGCGGGATTATTGCGAGGAGTTTCAACACAGTCAGGGCAAAAATAGGGCCGCAATAAAGCCTAAATCTCAAACGCTAGGGGTATAGTATAGTGGGGGAGCCGAATTTAATGAATAAAAAATGTATCTGTCAGGAAACCCAGCACCATTTTCTCAATCGGGCATTTGATTGCCTTAAGCTGCAGGAAGCGCAGCAAACGTTGCTGCTGTCGTCGTTTCGGGAGATGCGGATTACGGTGCCCGTCACCCTGAGACACAATGGTGAAAATAAGCTCCACACCTTTCAGGGTTACCGTGTGCAACACAATCATGCCCGTGGACCGTTCAAAGGGGGGCTACGTTTTCATATTGATGTCAACATGGGTGAGATACGGGCGCTGGCACAATTGATGACCTGGAAAACAGCGTTAGTTGATATTCCCTTCGGAGGGGCCAAAGGGGGGATTGCCGTTGATCCGAAGCACTTGAATGATACCGAGCGGGAGGAGCTTTCCAAGCGGTTCTGCCAAAAAATGGCACCTATTATCGGGGTGCATGATGATATTCTTGCTCCGGATATCGGTACCAACCCACAGGTAATGGCGTGGATGCTAGATGAATACAGTAAAAATCACGGCTTTAGAACGGCCATCGTGACGGGAAAACCGGTAGAGCTCGGTGGTTGTGCCGGGAGGTTGGAGGCAACCGGCTATGGCGTTGCCTACCTGGCCGACAAAGCCGCCGCAGAAATGTCACTCATCCCCGAGCAGAGCCGGGTAGTGATTCACGGGTTTGGTAACGTAGGCTCTCACGCAGCCATTGGTTTGGCTAACAAGGGCTATAAAATTATCGCACTCTCAGGCTCCCAGGGAGGTGTTTTTTCTGAGCAGGGGATTTCGGTGGCGGTTGCTTTAGCGCATGTACGTGAGACGGGTGGATTGTCAGGATTGGTTGGCACTTCGCCAGTGAGTAACACCGAATTGCTTGGACTTTCCTGTGAAATACTGATTCCTGCGGCACTGGAGGCGAGCATTACCTGTGACAATGCGGAAGCGATTCAGGCCAAGCTGATTGTGGAAGCGGCGAATATGCCGATAACTCACCAAGCGGATGAGCAATTGCAACAACGTGGCGTTGTCATTGTGCCGGATTTGTTGGCTAACGTGGGCGGTGTATTGGTTTCTTATTATGAGTGGGTGCAAAACCTTCAGCAGTTTCCCTGGGATCGTGAAACTGTCTTGAAGCGTTTAGAAAATCGACTTTTTCATGCTTATCAAACCGTAGGTGCGCTAGCGCAGGAGCGCCAGGTTGACAGGCGTACTGCCGCCTATGAGCTAGCGATTGGACGGGTTAATCAAGCCATGCAACTACGGGGGTTTTGAGGCAACGAGGCCGCGATTTTTATGGGGAACAAAAAATAAAGGAGAGAACACACGATGACGAAAGATAGTCGAATGCTGAATCAGGACTGCCCGGCCATTCGGCCACGGCTTTAGCGCTCGGTTTTGTCTCGATAGCTGCTCTATGCGTTATTCTACCTCCTAAATCCCTTTCGTCGTCCTGAGTCGCCCTACAAACATGAATTTTTATACAAACTAAGGTGCATGTATAGTAGGTTCTGATTGATGGTCCGGTGGGTAGATGGTGTTGTGTCTTTTGGTGGGCTAAGATGGCCTGTTAACAGTTGTACAAAATGGATTTTATTATCTAGAAAACTACAGGTGTTGAACATAATATGAAGCTTAGTATCTGGTATTTAGGTGTTTTTTTTGCCATCAGTATGTCTTTGGCGATGGCGGGTGGTAACCACGGGGGGGCGGGGAGTTTCACTAAGCCTCAAGAGCATAGCGCCAACGTTGTGAGCGATCAACAAATAAAAAATACCACCGATGAAAATGAAATACATGGGACATTGATTCAAAAAAAAATAATCGGTGATCTTGATTTTAAATTAAAGGTTGTTGATGCAAAAGATAGCGTGGCCGATGGTGGTAGTCACAATTTATTGGTCAACATTAAACGCAATGGTCGAGCACAACATAATTTATCAGTCATTGCTAAAGTCGCTCACCTAAACGGGGCGACAAAATCAAAAACAATGATGGAACTAGGTGATTGGTATTTGGCTGGTTATGATCTAGGGGTAGAAGACAACTATTTCATAACAATTTTATTTAAATCAGCAGATGGTGCGGACCATAGCAGTAGTATAACTTACCCTTTAGAAGAATAAAACGAGCACCCATCATTTGCCTGTTAGTAGTGGTTAAATCGCTAAACGAACCAGCATCAATAGCTCATCCAAACAAGCGCGCAATTCCAGCAACAGTGGTCGTTTATTACGCTCACCATTGGCCTTGACGATCAACGTTACTACTTCGCGGCTTTTGTTGCGCAGCTCAGTGCCAAGGGTGTATTTGTGATAGCGGGAAAAACCCGCCACCACTTTTTCAAAGTACACAGCCACGTCCATGGCTTGTTTGTAAATTGGCAGATGTTCGTAACGTGCCATAAACCAGACTCAGTGTAAAAAAAATCCGTCATGCCCTATCGGGCATGAGCAGGGGGAAGGCTCCCCCTGCTCCCCCTCTAAGGGTCAAAGCAATCAGCAACGCCGCTGTTTAGTACCTGAAATACCGGCCAAACCGACGGCCAGCAACAAGAAGGTGCCAGGTTCAGGCACTGCAATAGCGGCGACATCACCGGAGCGAACAGCCCACGCATAGTCCGCACCATTCTTATTGAGGTGGCTCTGGTCGCCATTGCAGGTAAGGAAGTCCCACTCGCGATTGGGAATGGACGCATACTCCGTACCCGACCAATAACGGAAGGGCTGAAGATTCAGAATGTCAACCCCATCGGCAGAGGTAGAAGTTAAGCCCCAACCACTCTGCGAACTATTGCCACTGGTGTCGGAATACGGTGTGTTACCCAGAATGTCGTACCACATGTAAGCCAGTTCAGAACTGGAGGTATCGACGTTGTAACCACAATCAGTGCCACTGTAGTCCCAGTCACAGCTATTATTACCATCGTCGGTCACGTTGGCCAAACGCCAGTCGTCATAACCACCGTAACTCAAGCCAGCTGCCCAGTCTGTAGCTGTACTCCAGTTCATGCGGCCATCGGCATCATAGACCACTGGTCTGGGCGTAGTTGGCATCCTGTAGCCAGGTCAAATCCTCATGCGTGTCGTAGATCATGCCGTTGCCCCGATCAATCAGTTGATCAATCGGGGTGGCGTTAGCGCTGGTGGTCATGCCCAGTGTTAAAATTAAAGCGGAGCGAATCCACATCAGCGATGAACAATGTAATCATGTGCCAGTGTGGCATTGAATGAGGACAAGACCAAGGGTATATTCATTGGTTTTCGAGGCTTGTTTCTTGTGGATTCGCTCCGCTTAATCCACGCTACCCATCGATTGTTCTCTGAAATCAATTTAAACTTACGCAACGAGAAAGCTTGATCAACTTGATTCTATGCTAAATTTAGACGAACTTAAAGTGCCACCGGGGAATCGCTTTGAGAGCTTATCTGGTGATAGAAAAGATGAATTTAATATAAGAATTAATGTTCAATATCGGGTTTACTTTAAGTGGAGTGAATCCGGCCCATTTGATGTAGAAATTACTGATTATCACTAAAGAGTTTCTTCTTCCATTGGAAATTAGCCAACGAGATTTGGCGAATGCTATCGAGGTTAATTTTGTGATTGTTAAAGAAGGCGTAATTGAAGAGCTAATCGAAGTTAAGTATGGTGATGATACACTTTCAAAATCACTTCAATATTATGCCCAACGCCTTAAACCTAAACGCGCCACCCAAATTGTTGCCAATCTAAAACATTCTTACGATAAAAATGGCATCAATGTGATTGATCCACTGACTTATTTTTCGAGAGAATACACATGAAAAATGCATAAAATAACTTTCGGTTAACGGGCGGGAGACCCCCCTGTGTCAGGATAGATGTCCGGTGAATTGAATGAGAAAAATAACCCGACAGAAGGTGGAAAGTTAACTTGGGACTAGGGGGGGAATCTTTACTTATACGATAATAGTAAGTTTAAACTGCTTTCAGAGGGAAAGTTATTTTATGCCGTTTTTTTACAAAAAAATCATTAAAAAATATCGCTTCCTCTTTTTTTATCCATGTCGTGTGGATTAAGCGTAGCGAATCCACTCCACCATGAGCGACGTCATCATGCTCAAATCGGCCATTGAAATGAGAATAATGCCAGGGGGAATTGATTTGTTTTCGAGGCGGGTTTAGGGTGGATTCGCTGCGCTTAATCCACCCTACGAGTTTATTTTTCCTGAAATCAGTTTAAACTTACCTATAATAAATACGTAACAATATCTCTATCAAGCAATCATGGGTGATAAAATAGTAAAAGTAAAGATTTGACCTCAATATTGTTAGATAGCAAGACGTGGTTTGTCGAGTCGAGTAAGAATGTCACGCTCTGTCACTGGGTATTCATCAAGCAATTTGGATAAACTGATTAAATCGATCAATGTTATTTCGTGCTGATTGGCTGCACTTTTTACCTTGGTTGAAAAATTCTTGGCATTAGTGACGAATACTAAAGTATCAAATTCTTGATTAAACGCTTTATTATAATGAGTTCGTGCATAAACCAGTTCTTTGAGAGCCTCTTGCGAACGCATTTTTTTGTTGCGTGAAGTGTGTTTACATTGAACCAATAGATTTTTGGTTTTGCTACGTATAACCACATCAATTCCGCCGTCGGCACCTTGTTGCGTCAGTTGAGCTTCTCCAGTATAAGACTTGGCTAATAGTTCAGCGGTCAGTGCTTCAAATTGTTGCCAAGTCAGTTGCGTGAGATTTTCTCTGTTAAACTTTGTTGTTATCGCTTGCTTGACGCCGTGACCAAACGTTACCGACATCTCTGATCCGGTGGCAGTTTCGGGTGTAATGATGGCATCTTTTAGCGCACATTTTTGGTTTAACAGACGATTCAAGTTGACATCAAAGGAGTTAATGTTTAGATCAGGATGTTGAAGAATGGGTAGGTAAACGTTAACCGCACGTGTTTGACCGATGCGATATACTCTGTCGGTGGCTTGAGCCTCTTTGGCAGGATTCCAATGTCTTTCCAAATGAATCACATTATTAGCGGCGACCACAGTTAAACCCATTCCTGCGGCTACGGGTGACATAATAATGATACCAAATCCAGTTTTTTTCTCGAACGCTTGAATCATGGATTGACGGGTTTCAGTAGACGATTTTTTAGCGATGGCTTGAGTGTCACCATTAATGATTGCCACAGTAATATCAAAGATACGCTCACAAGCCACTTTCAAAAAAGCCTGTAATCGCTTGTTAATGAGAAATATAATCACTTTCTCATCTCTTTCTTTAACTTGTTCTAAAAGTTTAAATACATGTTTTAATTTAGCTGATTGTTCAATTGATTGCTTTGCTTCCTTGCGATTTGTCGGTGGAAGCAACTTACCTTGATCCATTAATTTGGGGTGTAACGAAAGATCCCGTAAACGATGTAATCCTTGTAAAACAACATTTCCACTGGTTTCCATTTGTTGCTCATTCACATAAGAAACTACGGTATCATAACGCTGATGTTGTTCTGACTGCATTGTACAATAAATCTCAGGCATATATTTTTCCGTACCCATCGCTTCGCGATCACCGACATAGATTGTTTTGGTGGGTAAACCTTCGAGTTGATCTTCTTTAATTCGACGTAACATAAATGCACCCACATGTTGGCGTAATTGTTTACCAATTTGTTCTTTGCGTTGCCGTTGATCATCTTTAGCCGATAATATGGGTTGCACATAAGTCTTGCGAAAATCTTGGTAAGAACCAAGCAAGCCGGGTATTGCGGTATCCATTAAACACCAAAAATCACAGAGACTGTTTTCTACGGGCGTGCCAGTGGCCACGAGTTTGAATTTTGCTTTTAACGCTTTCGCTGCTCGCGAAGCTAATGTATTTGGGTTTTTAATCAATTGTGCTTCATCAAATATGACCATCGACCAGTCAATTCGACAAAGCGAAAACTGGTAATCTCTCATGGCTTGGTAAGTGGTTAATATTAATCGTCTAGGTTGGTCAAGCCGATTGTTTCCATAGTGGCTACCTACTTTTAGCGCATATCGAATGTTGTCTAAATCAGTCTCTTTCGCTTGATGCGTTTCAATGCTAGCACCCGTCACTTTGAATTGATTTAAGTCAGCGTTGGATTGTAGTACCACGATGTCATCAAAGGGACTGTCATGATAGGTTAATTCGGCCTCTTTTTGCCAAGTCGCTAATAAAGATAAAGGCGCAACAACAAGCACTGGACATTCAGTCATGGCTTTCTTTTTTAATAAAGATTGATATTCACTAATCGCGACTAATGACATAAATGTTTTGCCAAGACCCATGTCATCGGCGAGTAGTCCACCGTATTGATTAGTCACTTCATTCAATGATGGCTCGGCCAACCCCAAGATCCAACGAATTCCCGTTTCCTGATAATGGAAAGGCGTGCGCTTATAACGTTTCCAGTCAATATCATCCTCATAAGATGCTTGTATCGAGTTATTGTTTTTTCCAAAATTAACTTCTAAATCATTATCTTTGATATCAACCACGGTGGTAACAAATTCACTTGCTGTCTCTTCTACCTCATCTGCCTCATGTTTTTCATCCTGCCGGGCATTTAATTGTTCGGAAATATCAATGATGGCCTGTTGGATTGCCTGGGTGTCACTCACATCGACGGTATGTTTTTTAAAAACGATTTGTTCTGCACCACTTTGTTGTGCATCGACTAAAAGTTGATTAAACTGGGTTAACTCATCTTCTGATTTGATGATACTCTCAAGTTTATTCGGCATGATGATCGAGGTATTTTCATATTTGCTGGAAAACCAGTCAATATTTGCCTCATCGGTATCCCCAAAATAAGCATGTTTAAATTTCGTGGCACCTAACACACGCAATGAAAAACCTGAGTCGAGATCAACCAGTGCGGCATTTAAAAAGGCAGAAGGTGTTTTGAGAAAAGTTGCTATTTGTTCCTTGGGGATAATGTTGTGATTGATTATTTCTTGAGTCGCTTTCAGTTTTTTTTCATTAAGCAAGACAATTTTGTTTTTAACACGAATACTGGTGGCTTGATGACCGTCCGTCACTTGCCACAATCGAGTTCGAATGGCATCAATATCCGTTAGTCCGTCAAATGTAGGCACCAGTTCAAGATCACCATTATCACGAGTCAATCCAGATACGGTGATCTGCTTAGGGTTTAGCGTATCAATATCGTTAAAATGCCTGAGATTTATTGTCGCACCGGCTTGTTTAGCTTGCTGCAATTGGTCGATGGCGAGTAGATTAGCATACTCGCTGCGCTCATTTGTCGATAGCATTTTGTGCTTTTCTATTGCCTCAATCGCTATCCATTGCTCGATGCTTGGTAAGTAGATTTCGGTCTCAGCGAGGATAATCAGAGGACCTTTTACCTGATAGCATTCCGTTTTTTCACCATCGGTATCAATGAGCTGTAATGCGATATCAAAGCCATTGGAGGTGGTGTGATTTTTATAGCTGACATTAAATTGTCCCGGCCACGGTGGTGGGAATTGCAATAGATATTTAAGATCATTCTCTAGTCTGACAGCTTCTTCGGTGAAAATAAAAAATCCACTCTCACGCGGCTCAGCAATGCCTTCTTCTGTCAGCATTTGTAAATGAATAAACTGATTTAGTAACCAAGGACTTGCCGAGCCCAATTGACAATGATCCATCAAGTCAGTTGGCAATACTAAAGATAGGCCGTGAGTATCAGGTTCAATAGAAAATAAGGTTTCCTGAGAATTATTACCAACGATTGATTTTATAATATCCCAAATAGCCATTGTCAATATCGTCCATAGCAACGTTGGTAATCACGGTAATCAGTACTGGAAAACATCTCTTCGACTTTAATAGGTATGTCTAAACCTTGCAATCCTTGAATCACTTTATGTTGCCAAGTTAGATGTGGCTGATGCCTTATCTGTAAAGGAAACGGATTGTTGACATAACTGCTATTATAATGCAACATCATCTTATAGCGTTTTTTTAAATTTCCGCTCAGATCAATGGGTGCTATATTTTCAGAAAAATCATTATCAATGGGGTTATCATCAGGTAATTTATCATAGATCCAGAAACAAAAATTATGTGATCCCTCGACAATATGTATTCCATTGATGTTAAGATAAATAATGGATTTGTCACGATCTTTTAGCGTGTAATATACGGGTAATTGTTCTTGATTGTAGTTTTCCTTTAAAAATTTAACGGCGCTATTACCAATGAAAAGCTTTGAATAACTGATTAAATTTTGTTTATAAAGCCCTTCTAAAAAAATCTTTCGCGCAGGATACATTCGTTGCAATTCCATATTGCTGCTGCGATTTGCATGTTCTTCGAGTACCTCAAAAAACAAGGCTAAGTCAACACGGCTTAACCATTGACGAATCATTCGATCACAATACTTGGGAAGAATCATCCACCATGTTTGATAGGATTTTGATGAGATAGGTACTCTTGGATCACCAGCAATGGTTATAATGGCTTGTAGCCATATCTCAGGAATCTCAAAACCGTTATCTTTAACGTTGTCGATAATCGCTTGGATTATTTTATGTCCCAAGCGTGTTCCTTCACCATAGGGACTATTATAAATTCGTGGCTGAGTTATTTCTTGGAATAGCTGGGTGTCCTCATGTGGGTGTAATTTTTTTAAGGTATCAATATAGTATTGAGCCATACATTGCTGTGAAAAACGACTTTCCCTTGAAATGTTAACACCAATCGATTGTAATGCATCATCTAGACTTTGTTGTCGTTGATTAGCTAATGCAACAACGGCTTCATGACTATTATTGCAAAATATAAAATCTTTATGCTCCGCAATTTTTTCCATCTCTGTTGATAGCGATCGACCCTCTTGTCGTGTAAACTCTTCGTGTAAAAAATTTGATAAACGATTGATATCACCACATTCATCATATTTTTCAAAATACAATTGCACCAGTGCATAAAAAGCAATGATACTTTGTTTTTTTCTAATCGTACGAAAATGACTGAGAATGGATGAACTTACTTTTTTCTTTTCTAAAAAATCGTCATCGGTACGCCAAAGTTGAATAATAGCGCGTATGTCTCGCGGGATATGCAGCGCGTCAATAATATTTGTGTCTTCAGCAAACGCGATGGAACGAATTTTTTCACAGCTTTGGGAAAATATGTCAGAAGTACTGCCAGACAAACCTGCAATGGTATTTAAATGGCTGGTCATTGACTGGTAAAGTAGCTGGCTATTATCGGTTACGATATTCGTAAAATTGATATTGATGGTAGGAATTTTTATCATGGATTATTTTAATATTTGATTGATATTTTCAAAGTCAATTAATTTTGGCTGTTTCATTGTAAAGCGAATATCAATGCGTCGATTTTTTTCATGTTGCTCTTCAGTCTCATTATGGTGACTCAAGAGTCGGGTTGCGGCATAGCCACTGACGGAAAACATTTTTTCTCCACGAAAATTATTTAACATCCACAATGATTGTGTGCTCTGCTCGCTTTCCCAGAATCGCCATATTGATATGGCTCGATCTGCTGATAATCCCCAATTTCCAGTGCCTTTATAATGAGATCTGCGGCTATCGGTATGACCTTCAATAAAAATTGTGTCAATATACTGATCACGATTGTTTTGTACTATCGATGTATATAATATCTCACCAATAATTTTTATATCGTTCTTTTGTTCTGTGGGGATACGTGCGCTGTTATTAGGAAATGTCAAGGTATTTCTCGGAATATGGATAATGGCTGTATTATCACTAATTTCAACCGTTATCCCAGCTTTATCCAGCGCTAACTTCACTTCATGTAAAATTTCACTTTTCACTTGATTAGCACGTTTCACTTCATTAATGGCTGTTTCCACTTTATCTTGTTGTTCTGATAATTCTATAATCAATTGCAGCGTAGCTAAAATAAAGATAACCAATAGACCGGCCATGATATCGGAGAATGATATCCAATACGGGTTTTCTTCATCAACTTTTGATGGTACATTTTGATTAAATGATGCCATAATTTAGGCCACCGCTTTCGTTTTAGATTCAACTTCATCAATGAGACACTGCATTGCATTGACAACATTAATCATGGATTTGCTGTAATCTTCCGTTTGTTTATTCCAGGTACCCAATCGGCTTGATGTCTGTGATTCAACCTCTTGAGTATATTGATGTAAAAACCCAGAGACCTTCTTGCTAAATTCTTCAATTTGCTGATGGATAGACGTTCTATAGTTTGTGACATTTTGTTCCATACTTTGCTGGAAAGATACTTGAGAGTCTTGCATTTTTTCAAATATTGTGCCAGAAAGATTCATGAATTTAGAAACATTGTCTGAGGTGGATGAAAGTTGGGTATTTAGTTCATTAATCACTTCGAGTAGCGCGACTTCTTGTTGAGCCACTTTAGTATTTTCTTCAGCCAGGTGCGTAGTAGTTTGCACGGCCACACGTATTTCATTATTCATGGCTTTAGCGGCTTGTTCAACACTCATGCCTGCCTGTCCCATATGGCTGGTTGCTGTCACAACTTGTTTAGAAAAATCATTCAATATACTCGAAGCATTAGATAACTTGTCGGCTATGTTTTCAAAGGACTCATATAAGCGGCTATTCTGATTGAGCATCGTTTGCATGGATTCAATACGTGACTGTTCTTGTTGAGCTGATGATGATTGTTGGCTTTCCATATGATCTGCTAATGTTTGCATGTTACCTTGCCAACCTTTAATTGTTGCTTTAAAATCAGAAGTTGCACTGTTCATTATGTCACGTTGGGATTTACCAGCTTCACTAACATGGGTGATAAATTTAGCGACCAATTCTTCTAATGCGTGTTGTGTTCCACCCGCTTGTTTGTCTGATAACTGATCAGCCGCGACGACTAACTTGTCTACGGCAGAGCCCATGCTCTGTTCAATACCATACTGAATACCTGAGCTAATACCCGAAACAGCTTCTTGCATTTTGTCACCGATTTTTTCCGCTAAACCATTTAAAGTATCCTGTGAAGCTTCGGCTGAATTAGCGATAGCTATCAGTGATTGCTCGGCATTGATTCGAGGAAAGAGAAAATCGATTTTATTTTGCAGTTGACGAATTTTATCTTTAATCCTTCGTTCGAGTATTTTTTCATAAAGGTTGAATACAACGCTCGTTAAGATGCCCCATACCGAAGTTAAAAAGGCTATTGATGCGCTATCAATAACGGTCGTGATACCCGTTCTCATATCGTTAACACTACCGCTAAGATTGATTCCCGTTAGTCCCATTTGTAAACCAGCAAAGGTGCCGATGACGCCTAATGCTGTTAGGAAACCAGGAACGGCGGCTAACAAACGATTCTCGGTGATGCCAGGTGCGAGTGAATGCGCATTAAAAAAATGAGAGGCATTTAAAGTATTGCAAGGTTTTTTGTCAATAGGGTGCTCAACTAACGTGCCATCAAATTCCAGCCAGAGTTTGCCCATGTTGCCTTTTTTTATCGCTTGTTTTTTTAAGAGCCGTCTTTGGTGATGTATCTCTCCTGATGGATTATCAATAAGTTTTGAGAGTAATTTTATGTGTTTATTTGCTCTAAAATATTGCACAAGACTGTATGTTGAAAATATAATGAAAATCGCAAACAGTATAGCGACAATCAACGCACTAAAGGCTTCTGTTCCAAAAGCTTGTGAATCGAATAGGCTACTAAAATTTGGCCATAGTCTAAAAATATCGAAACTATCTGATGACATTTAGTCAAACTCCCGCAGATCATAAAATTTAATAGCTAATTAAAATCCTTTAACTAAAGATGTATCGTTTTAATTTTTGAATTCTTTGGAGTGTAGGTGTAATTTGAGATCCAGTCGTCAAACTTATAAATTAAAGCCATGAACTTCTGTTGTCGATATATCGATAAATATGACGAGGATAGATGCTTTCTAAATAAGGTATGACCTTGATTCTATGTTAAGTTAAAGCAATTACAGGCACTCTATATTGATTGTTTTTTTGTCAAAATTGTTGCCATTTTCTTTTGCTATAATTAACAGATTAATGCACCTTGGAATTATCATTATTTCAAGGCGATATTGAAATCTTATGACGTCGCTCATGGCTGTGGATTTTCTGCGCTTAATCCACACGACCTGGATAAAAGAAGATAAAGAGATATATTTAATGATTTTTCTTACATACCTATGGCTAAATCCAGGCCGCGATGGGTACGTAATATATATTATCTTTGCCGACAACATTTATCAGGCCGCTGTTTAAAAGCACTTGATCCAGGCTGTGGTTGCGTAACCAAATTGAAACTTGAGCACCATTGATTTTACGTTTTTCAGCTTCTCTTTTTAGTGTTTCTGCGCCGCTGATGTCCAGGTATTGGATATTTTCGGCTGAAATAATGAGATCTTTTTTTCTTGAGTCCTGTGTATTTAAATGGGTGAAAGCTTGTTCGATTTGGTGTGTGGACCCAAAAAAAATACTGCCTGAAATTTGTAAAACTGTCACACACTCAAATGGATTTTGTATCTCAATATTTATTTCTGAGTCATTGAATAAATCGTTATTTTTCTCTATGGGTAACACTAAATTTTTGACCAGATAAGGCATTTTTGTTTGAGGCTTCTGTTTTTTCGCATTCTTGATTGGCACAGAGCGAGCTGTTGGCTGAAAGTTTGACGGGGGCACATAGGGTTTGGCCGCCTTGCCTTTTAGTAATTCAATTTTAGGTTTGGATGCAATTTTCAAATAAGAAATGATCGATAAGGCGATACCTAGGAATACGGCATGATCGAGTCCACCGTAAACCGTTGTCACGAGTGTCAGTAGAAAGATAAAACGGGTTTCTTTGTTATCTTTGAATACTTTAATAATATCATTTTTTTTAATTAGTCCGGCACCGACCAGCAACAATACTCCAGACATTACGGCGATTGGCATGTGAGCAATGACAGGGGTTGCAAAAATAATGATAACGACCAAGGTCAGCACCGATATCAAAGCAGAAAGCGGAGTACGTGCGCCGGCTTCATAATTTGAGGCACTTCGATTAAATGAGCTGCAACTTGGGAAGCAAGATAAGAAGCTGCCTGCTAGGTTGGCGATACCTTGTCCTAGTGCCTCTTGATTAACATCAATATGTTGACCGGATTTTTCAGCCATGGCTCGGGCAATGATCGAGGCTTGTATGAGTCCAAGAAACGCGATAGAAAAAGCCGCCGGTAAAAGCCCTTGTGCAGCTTCTGCATAGTTTTCTGGGCTGAAGTCAGGTGCCGAAAGTGGTAAGCCAGACAATGACATCATGCCAAGCTTATCAAATTGCACAGCAGCGGGACTAAAAATAAGCTCAAGACACTTCGCAAACAGCATGCCCGATACGACCGCAATAATAAGAAAAGGCCATTGGGGGCGATAACGCTTAATCAAAAAACCGGCTAACACGGTTATTGTTCCTGCGGCCACCGCAAACCAGTTGGCGCGTGTCAATGCATAAATAATCTGTGGCAATGCATTTTCTATGGGCTCTGCCGTGTTCATTAGCACGCCCATAAAATTGCCTAACTGAGAAATGATGATAATGATGCCTACGCCGGTAATTAATGCGACCATGACCGTTTGAGAAAAATAATTAAAGACGATACCAAATCGTAGTAGTGAAAAAGAAATTTGTATAATGGCTGCCATAAACGCCAGAGTGATGGCATACTGGATCCACTCGGGCGAGGCCACACTGGCGTACGGTGCAATTGAATAGGCGATGAGTATACAGATTGCCGTATTGGGTCCTGACATGGCGTGCCAGGAAGAGCCGAATAGGGCGGCAAAAATAACCGGGAACATTGAAGTATATAATCCATATTCAGGTGGCATCCCTGCCAGCGAAGCTAATGAAATACTTTGGGGTAGAATCAATACGCCCGCTGTCATGCCGGCTATCAGGTCACTCTTGACCGCTTGCCGATTTAACATTGGCAACCAATGTAAGAATGGAAAAAGATAGAAATACCAGGCTTGTTTGCGATTGATCATAAGTGACTAATGTGACATATTTGGATAAAAGAAATCCATAATAAAACTCTTTTTTGGATTTTTTGGGCGATCTTGCAACCAGATATACATTGCTACATCCAGGGCCGCCTGGTCTGATAAAGTAAATCCAGCACCCAATGGCATGTTACCCTTAATGAATTCTGCCAGGGTCTTGATGCGTTGCATGCTTGCCCCTTTATTGTAAGAGTCACTGCCCCATACCGGAGGAAACATATAACCTTCACCATTTTTATTTTTTTGACCCTGGCCATTTTTTCTGTGACACATCATGCATCGTGTTTCATAGATAATTTTTCCACGTTTGGGGTCCAGGTCCTGTGAGCGTTGTACATGAGGAAAACCACGACCAGGAAATTCAACATTAATCGGCACTCCTCTTGATAGCCATTTTGAATAACTGACCAGGGCTTTCATTTCAGGGGTATCGAGCGTTGGCGCGATACCGTCTAGGCTATAGATGAAACAGTCCTGTATTTGCTCTTGATATGTTACCACCGAACGTTTTTTTTGACGGTACATTGGATACATTCCATAGGCTGCCCAGATCGGGGCCGCGTAGGGTTTTCGCCCTTCCTGTAAATGACAACTTGTGCAATTGAGTCCATTACCTACATAACGCTTAGCATACTTTTGGGTATTCACAAAAATGTGACGGCCCAATCTCACCATGTCACCAAATTTATCATTCGGGATATTTGCAACCAAAGGAGGGATAAAATATTTACCAGGATTAGTGATCTGAGTCTGAACAAAAGTTGTTGGTAAACTTAGCGCTGGAGTGACGAGTGAAGCTCTGATTTTCTGGGGATTTAGGTTTTGCCCCATGGTGGCGGCCTGCCCTTGACTGGTGATTAAAGGGATTGATAGTATGAGCAAAATCGATAGTTTGATGACGCGCATGGTTTAATCTGCATTAACTGAATAGGATTGATGGCTATAATAGGCGGCGATATGCTGCTTATCGTCATCGGTTAATTGATTAGCTATATTGCGCATTAAAGCCTGATTGTCATTATCTCTTTTGCCGATTTGCCAGTGGGTAATTTGTTTTTTGATATAGCTGGCGGGTTGGCCAGCCAGTGGGGGGAATAATGGTCCAAATCCTTCCCCGAGGGGGCCGTGGCAAGAGAGACAGGCCGGTACACCATCTTTAGGTTTGCCTCTTAGCGCCAGATCTTGGCCACGTTCTAGGGCTTTAAAATCATGTTCGATAGGTTGCGCTACAAATCTCAGTTGGCTGTAGTAAATAGCCAGGTTTTGGCGATCTTGCCTAGACAGTAATTTTGCCAGTTTATTCATCACCGTATTGATACGTATTCCGGGTGTAAAAACAGTGAGATTGCCATCGGTGCGAGGTGTTTTTGTATAATCCTTGGTTATCGGTTTAAGATAAGTCCGTGTCGGCAGCGGGTCTCTGGCAAAATCTTCTAATTGCTTTTCAATGTATTTTGCATCGAGACCGGCGAGACGAGGTAGACCATTTTTAAAGTCGCCTTCGCCATTCTGACCATGACAATTGTTGCATGTCGGAATTGAGCCGCGCCCATTTTTGGCAAGCAATCGACCTGGTTCAGTATCTGCGATATTGTTTGGTGGCATGAAAATACGATAAAGTAGAAAACTGACAACAATGCCAATGAGTATGATTCCGATGGCATCGACAATAACCTTGTTGGGCTGTAAAAAATACGCTTTCATTGAATATGTATTCCATGGTCATTGAGTCTAGGAGTAACCATTAGCCCATACAAAGCGTCGCTCGATGATTCAATTTTAAAATGTTGAAGGATAGGCTTAAGTCGTACAGTCAACTGTTTTAATGAGCAGTTATGAAAGTGCGATGTAGGATAAATCTATCAAATAGCCTGTTTTTTTTCGAATGGATAAAAATATCGCATTCGAACGGCAGTGTCAATCCGATGTCGAATTTTTTGGGTGACTTTTGGCGGATGAGCAGATGATTTATTTTTAACCGGAATAAGCATTTCAGCTTTTTTTAGATTTTGGTTGAGCAGGGAATGGGGTAGGAGGCAAGCGCCGGAGCCAACAAAGCCGACGCTGTAAAACAGAGCCGGAATCGCATTTCTACCAGTAAAGATAAAGCTCAATTTCATGTTGTTTGGAGTGCATAGAAAACTGCGGTTCATAACAGCCTACCGGTTTACCTTTCAGATTTAAGTTATCTTGGTTGAACTGATCGCAATATCCCTTAAAAGTACTAATTTGAAGCCCAAGCTGTTCAGGCATACCCCAAGCGGGGTTACCGTGGTAGCGTATCTGGAACATAATATCCGCCCCTTGGGGGTTCTCGAAGTAGTTTCCATCGGATGGTCCAAATAATAAGCGGCCGGGCAGATTTCCAATTTCGATGGTCTCAGCAAAATAAGCTCGGCCATCGGAACCCGCGATACCGCCCGTTACCCAGAATCCAGAAATTTGAGCCGCTTCAATTTGATCACGATTGAGTCGTCTGTCGGCTGTCAACATGTCCAGAAATATATCATCTTCTCCGCAATCGAGGTCGCTACATGCTTCTGGATTGTCAAAGGTCATCATCCACACAGTATAGGCTCCGGGAGGTAGCTCTCGAGTATTAATGCGAATATCGATACGATCTTCATATCGTTTAATCTTGGATTTTGCCCGGTTAATTCTTGTTTCTTCAAGAAGCTCAAGACGCTCATTTTTGAATTTTAGCATCGGGCGACTACTACTGTTGCTATCATAATTATAATTTTGCATTTCATAATTCGACGCGAAATTTGCATTACTGAAGGTCGCAAAGGCGAGACAAGTTACCAGTCCAAGTTTGGTGTTTAATTTCATATCTATACACTCCATTGAGTTGCGGTTTTTATTGCTAGCAATGATCAGTTAGAGCCTGTTTTTAATTATTTTGAAAACGATATTTTGTTCTTTCGTCTTGCGTTCAACCGGTTTGCTAGAATAAATGATTCGCTTGTCAGGCGGCTTTCATCAGCCTGACACATGGCTTGCATTGATGGTTTATTTTATATAGTTATGTTTATTAGTCAGATAGAGATCGATACGAAGTTGGGAGATTTATTTAGCGCACAATGCGGAAAGCTTGGAATCAATACTGCGGGATGGTTGCTTTGACTGTTACGTGTTTAAAAACGGATGAGCAGCCGTGCACAACGACACTGCTAAATTCAAAATACTGTGATTTAAAATCACTGGGCTATTTTACAGAATGACAACGCAGGCAATTCTTTGTCGGAGCGAAGGCGACTTTGCCATGGCATACCCCGCAATATTTACCTTTTAAGATATCATCCATTTTAATGGTATTTGCGCCTTTTTTCTGTTTAAAAATACCTGGATGACAATTTTTGCAAGTAAGCCATTCTGTATGGGCTTTGTGTGGAAAGCGGACCTTGGGCATGGAAGCTGTATTGGTAAAAATAATATCCAGATCCAATGGTTTTAAATCTTTGCTGGTACCGTATAAATCGGAGCGAGGGGCGATATGCCCCTTGCTTAAGGCTTGCACCCAATCAATTAAGCCGGCATCGTCACGTGGAAAATTTTTCATGGCATCGACCGGTGGTTGTAATCCATACATTGCGGTAATATTGCTTGGGTCATGGATGCCATCTTCTGCAATGAGAATGGTTTCGCCTGTCAGTTGAAAATGTTTGCCTGAGCTCCAAAATTCACTCACTAACTTTTTTTGCTCTGTCGCAAATGATAAAGATGTCAACGGTAACCAAAATAAAATAACAAAAATAAAGCGGATTCGCATGACTTGAATAATTCCTAGGCTAATATTGTAGACCAAGATAATGAACCATATTAATCGGCGGGCTTGGTTGGCTATTCATCGCTAAGTGATAGAGTCAATAGATCTATTTGTTTTGTATGAATAACGATCAAAACCATTTGGTCAAAATTAAGCACATTATACATCAAATAAACGCCAGAGAGGTTTTAATTTATATGTCAAAAAACAGGGGTGAGGCGATTAAAATTTAATGGCTAGACGCCCTATTTATGGCTGTGCTGAGTATGCGTATTGCCTATTTCTAATGGACAGATTGTGGCTGGTGGCACACGAGGTTAAGGGTAGGAAGTTGATGTGTCAGCAAAGAGCCGTTTGTTGTGGGTAAAAGCGTTTTTTGATGTGGAAAAAAATAGTAGCAAATAGAGCCCCGCAGCAATAAAACTCGGCTGCAGGACATTTATCTCTGCGTTATGCTTCGACTTCAGCCTCTGTCTCTACGGCCTCTGGCGCTTCACTTTTCATTTGTGAAATAGCTTCATCTCTCATGGCTGGTGTCGCAAATAAGGTACTCGTCGCTACGATTTGGCCATTTGATGCTTTGATGTTAAAGAAAAATTTTCCATTTTTCGATTCTTTCAATTCATATCGATGGTCATCAATACAATTTTTTTTAACCGACGCAATTCCATTGACGGCACTCTTTTTAGCGGCATAATTTTCACTTCTTACTAAGGTGGCGCCGTCATTGTTTACAAAACTAAAAGTATATGGTTCCCGTGCATCACTTTTTTTAAGAATAACCTTCACAACATTGACTCCTCATACATGTATCTATACTAAAGCGTATTACGAAATTTATCTGAAGTGAGAAAAAGAAATCTCGCCTTTTGATCGTCCGCTATCAAAATATCTAGAACAACTTTCGAGACCAGGTTCATGATGTCAATACTCTCATCATTGGCTGATAATAGTCCAGTCACCGCAGAAACAATATTGTCTATATTTCTTTCACCGTCAGTTTTTTGTAAAATAGAGTTGGCTCAATATGGATTTTGAGATCTTATTTGGCGACTTGAGCCAACGAGCCTAAGGGGTTTCCTGCCATTTTTATCCTATTCATTAAAACATTCAATAATAGTATACCGTACTAACCATCGTGAATACGAGATAAAATTTATTCAATCGTGGCTAAAAACGGAATCAAACGGTAACAAATGAAATGCGTATACTTAGGTAAGGAATGCGCATGGAATAACTTCCCTGTTTTTCGCTTATCATTTAGGCATTGATTTCATTGGCTTCCGACGTGGAAGGGGAGGGGTGTTTTTTTTGGTCTGTTTGGGGCTAGCAGGAGGGGCTGTTTTAGGTTTTTTTATCCGTGATTTGGTTTTTTTTTCGGTCAGCCGCGTTTCTGGTAGATCATGATCGGGTTCAAATCCATTAATTATCTTTCGGGGTAATAATTTACCAATCAAGTTTTCTATGTCAGATAGGGCGTCGACTTCATCCGCGCAGACCAAAGAGATCGCTTCTCCACTGGCCCCGGCGCGACCCGTTCGGCCAATGCGATGCACATAGTTTTCCGCCGTATCCGGCAGGTCAAAATTTATCACATGGGGTA
>VAPK010083819.1_pt1 | contig 28780 bp, 19 predicted proteins | sample 3395031 | NCBI WGS metagenome assembly VAPK01 (sample SAMN08290443, study PRJNA428436) | hydrothermal vent metagenome | isolation source: Deep-sea hydrothermal vent chimney 1 | place: Pacific Ocean: Juan De Fuca Ridge
ATCATTAACCCGCCCGCCCAAAAAATTCGAGTCAGTGCTTCCTGCCGAAATTGACTTACCAAGTCGCCGCTGGATTGCATAATATCCATAAAAAATACGCCATCCACCGAGGCTTGTTGAAGGCGCTGTGCCAGCTTGTCAGGTTTTTCTATCCCAATAAGACGTACCAGACCACTCACCCCATTGTCTGTCTGATTCACCAAGCCGTCAAAGCGCGAACCAAATCCGGATTGTTGAATTTTTGCATACTTTAAAGTCGGCATAGATTTTGTATTTTCAATATCGACTAAAAATGGTTTAAAGACATTGCTTTTAAAAGGTAACCCTTGTAAGGCTTCATTTAAGTTGTTATTGACAACATCCTTATCTGGCAAAAGCGCTTTTCTGGCTTTTTGTTGTTGTTGACTGGGAAGCAGTTGCGCAGCCATTTGTATTGCCTGCAACTCACCATCTTTTATAGCTTGTTGGAAAATAGGCAAAAGTATTTCTTGTTTGACTAACATGCCCTCAAGGTCTTTAGCCTCCACTGTAACAAGGTAGCGCGGTTGATCTACCTTTAGAAGTTGTCGTATGTGACGATCCTCATCTATTACCCGCTTCGGAATGGGTGAAAGTTCTGACAAATTTTCGGACCAATAATCATCTGCTGTTAGCGTGCTAGTTAGAAACAATATAAATAACACGGAGACTACAGCGATAACAAAAGCACTTGGTTTCAACTCCAGTTTCCCGGTTACATTGAACAAACGAGGTGTATCCACCCCTTTTAAATTGAAGCCTGAAAACAAGCTGCGTGTCAAATAGGCCGCAGTTAACAAACCTACAATAGAAAACACACCAAATTGTGCCAGCCCAGGAAAATCAGTTATTGCCATTGCGGCATAACCCAATATGGTCGTGATCACACCTAAACGTAAAGTTGGCCAAATTCGCTGAATAGAGTGCGAAAGTGACTTTTCTTTATTCGCATGACTAAGCACATGTATCGGATAATCCACGGCCACACCCAATACTGTAATACCAAATGCCAGCGTAATACCATGAATACCATTAAACAGGAATGAGACCACTGCCGTGGCAAGCAGAATCGCGACGGCCAATGGCACAGCAGTCAGCAAAACATGTTTTGGGGAGCGATACACCCAAAATAAAAATCCCAACATAAACACAGTTGCAATAATAGACAAACGTTTGCTTTCAGATCTTATTTTATCACGGCTTTGAATAGCGATATTAGGTGAACCGCTGAAGGCCAATTTTACGTTTTTATCATCTGTAATTTGTGGCAGCAAATCTGTCAGATACGTCTTTACAGCAGATTGTGCATCCAGGTCCAGGCCCGCTACTTTTGTTTCGGCAATAATAAAAGCCCGCTCCTGGTTTTCTGTCACCCAAACATTATCAAAATAATTCGGCGAACTAAACTGCCCTGCCATGTTCTTTGCCACGCGACGATAGCTCGCCGTTGGATCAGAAGGCAACCACTTTTTTAAAAAAGGCGATATCGGTGAAGCTAATTCATCCAGCCTTTCCTTTAATTCATTTTTCAGTGTTTCGACAGAAAATGATTGTTTGTTAACCTGAGGATCTAATAAATAACGGTATTTAACTAAAAATGCTTCGTCTTCATCAGACAAGATATTCTCGCCATTCAACACGCTATTGAATCGACCACTATCTCGCAAAGCGTTGGCAAATTTTTTACTGGCTTGAGCCAAAGTGCCCGGTGATGCGCCCTGCAAGGCCAATAACCATATTCGTGCAGCTGGCGAGTTTGCAGCATCTCGAGTGAATAAACCAAACTGATTGTTATCAACTTGAGGCATAAAGACGCTCATATCAGAACGCACGACTGTATTCACTAACACCTGATAACTTGCCATTATGACAAGACCCAGCCACAACAATAACGTGGTAAGACTATTTAGATTCATCAACGAGGTTGTTATCAATGGATTTGTTTGAAGAGGAGTTTTGAGATGAACTTATAATGGACTCCAGGCTCATTTCCGACCAGTTTTCATCGTCTTCATGAACTTCAATCTTTTCTATCAGACCAAGTTTTCCTGCAAATTTTATATTGTCAATATAACCACCCAGATTATTATCGCGTGGGCGTAACACCATTTTCCAAGACAACACGTTACCCGAAAATTTAAGCTTATAATGGGTCCTGAGGCTATCAAGATCGCCGGACAAGATAGCACGTAAAGAATCAACAAACACTTGCAGTGCTGGCGCACCGTCCAACTTAACTAGCTTGTTTTCACCATTACGAAGTATGTTAACAACATTACCCTTGATTTCAATACGCATCGCTTCAGGCGTTTTTTGTTCTCGAATAATGGTATCGGGTGGCCGGTAACGTAGCACGCCTGAGAGGGTTATCGAATCATCAAGAAAGCCGGAGTATTTTTTCTCTACGTATTGCACATCATTAAGCGCTTGAGCAGCCATTTTTTCAAATACGATCTTAATATCGGTATCATCTGCTTTTAGCTGAAAAATTGGTAAACTCAACAACAATAATAAACCAAATCGTACGCTGCTTATTTTCAAACAGTTGCGCCTATTTTTATAAAATGATATATATAAATTCATAACCACCATTGCCGGGTGAGTTGCCGATAATCGATTTTTCTCAAATCACGAATGAACTGAATAAAGCTGCGATCAATATGATCTTTCATCAATATTTTTCTTACGATAAATTCTACAATAAACATTAACCCAATCAATATATAGACCACAAAATTAGTAAACAATGACCAGTCTTCAATTGATGCATAAGCCGACAACAACCAGGAAACAATTGCGATAAATAGAAAAAAACATGTCCACGCCCATGTCACCCAACGACAATAATCCATAACTTCATCTGCAACATCAGATTTTATAAGTCGGGTGATACGACCGATTAGTGGCACCGTATCTTTTCCAAAGAGGGTGGAAATAAAAATTAAAAAAATTAGAAAATTAATAATTACAGGTTGAGCAAAAAGTAAGTTTTCGGCCTGATCGCGGGCAAACCAAAGTATCAATATGGAATACAAAACCGATACACCAATGAACCATTTTGAGCGACGCATTTTAATTAAATAGTAAGGCAGAGGTAAAGCAAAAAGAAATGCGAGAAAATAGACTGCCCAAACCGCGTGGCCAAACTGTATACTGAGGTGAACAACGATAGGGTAAGAGCACAGAATTAAGGTTATCAGCACTGGCATGTTGAGGCTTCAGTTGCTACGACTTACCTCGACATGCTTGCTTAACACACGTAAGGAAGAAAACATTTGTTGGATATTCCGGTCGTCTGATTTTATCTGAAATCCATATCGTTTTGAAATTGCCAATGACAATTCCAAAGCATCAATCGAGTCCAGACCCAAACCTTCTCGAAATAGAGCGGCTTCCGGATCAATATCACTCACCGCCATATCCTCGATATTCAGGTTTTCAATAATAAGTTCTGCGATTTCTTGTTCCAGCGGTGTCAATAATTAAAACTCCAAAAAAAATATCAATTTTACCCAATATCTAACCAACATAGTACCCAACATATAAATGATTTACATTAATTTCCATGCAATAATAGCAGCTAATCACTACTAAAACACCCTACAATAATTTCGAGAATTTACTTTAACAGTCAAATCGAACAAAACGGAAATAGCGCTCATTATGCCAAGCCATGCACCATACTGCATAGAATATCATCCTGCCGATGCCCTGGAAAATTTGCGCAGAGATGAACAAATTTTTGCCATTATTCGCCCAGGTAACCAAGCAATTTTGAATACAGATAATCCGCTTGATTTTGAATTTCCCTTACCAACAATAGGTTCAGATCTCATCGAGGTATGGCGCAGCGAACGACCCATGACAAGCGGCTCTTTTGAACAAGTTAATTATAATCACAGCGATACGTTTATATTTGGTAATTTATTGCTTGATGAATCGGCTTATGAAAATCTAGCGTTAGCCACTAAATCTGCCTACCAGAGAATACATGATACCCTGGAGACCACTGGTTTTCCGTCACTGTTACGTATGTGGAACCTCTTTCCGGATATCAATAAAAAAGACCAGGAACTAGAACGATATCGCTCATTCTGTATGGGCAGGCACCAAGCCTTATCATCGTGGCATTTCCTGGAAGAACAACTCCCTGCAGCAAGCGCAATCGGTGGCCGTGAAGGGAATTTGTTGATTTATTTTTTAGCAGCGCGCCAGCCAGGCATTCAGATCGAAAATCCACGACAAGTCAGTGCATTCCATTACCCTACTCATTATGGCCCTAAAAGCCCGAGCTTTTCGCGTGCAATGCTTAAAAATTGGGGAAAAAACCAGCACCTGTATATTTCAGGGACTGCCAGTGTTGTTGGACATGAAACCCACCATGCGGGTGACTATGTTGCACAATTGGAAGAAATATTGACAAACATCAACACTGTAATTGATCAGGCTAATAATATGTATGCATTACCTTGCGCTGATTTTACGGAGTTAGATGCCATTCGGGTATACATTCGTCACCCCGAACACGCTGACCATATCCTTGATACCTTACAAACCCGATCTGGAAACAAATGTCAAATACAAGCCGTTAACGGTGATATTTGTCGACGTGATTTATTACTCGAAATAGAGGGTTTTTTTGCTAGCGAATGACCTAATAGATTAGATCAAATTCACTTTGTACGATGCACCCACGAATTATAAGTTGAAGTTCGCCTCTCTTGCCTTGGTGGGTTTTCCTCGTAAGTCAAACTTGCGCTTACGGAGTGCACGCATATTCTTACGAAAATCTAACAAAAACAGAGCGTAATAAAAAAACTTGAATAAAAGTAAGTGACGACGAATAGGCGTATCACCAAACAGATCACCTGCCAGCAACGACGTGACACCCTTCTCTCTTGCGATACGCCGTTCAGCTCTGACCATAAATAAATATTGCATTGCAGGTTGGGTTATTCGGTAAATAAACCAGGAAACTGTTTTCAAAGCCGCTCGAGTGGATCGGTCATATTCCTCGATTAATTTTTCTGCTTTTGCAGGGCTGTCTAACACTTCGTTAACAATTTTGGCACCACGCAAGCCACCCGCCATCCCAAGTAATACACCACTTGAAAAAATCGGATCAATAAAGGCGAAAGCATCACCTACAATAAGGTAGCCATTACCCGCCATATGCGATGCAGAATAGCAGAAATTACCCGTTGCAGTAACGGGTGTCTTTAATTTGGCTTCTTTCATCCGATTTGCGACTGGCGGACACAATGCAATTGTATCCCATAAAAATTGTTCAACATTCGCTTTTCGAGAATTTAAGTAATGTGGCCAGCATACCGCACCAACACTCATGCTGCCATCCTTAAAAGGAATCATCCAAAACCAGCCATGGTCAAACCAGGCTAAAGAAATATTGCCCTCATCAAGGCCTTCGCGTCGTACAACATTATCAAAATGACCAAAAATAGCGGCGCTGTTGTGCTCTTTACTGCGTGATTTAATATCAAACTTTCGCGCAAGAAACGTCGAACGGCCAGATGCGTCTACCAGGAAGCGTGCATGCCAAATTTTTGTATTTCCATTTTCATCGGCGCACTCCACTACCGACGAATGGTCGTCATTAAACTGAACCGACACGACTTTGGTTTTTTCAAATGTCGATGCGCCTTTTTTCTCCGCATTACGAAATAATATCGTATCAAGCTCTTCGCGCTTCACTTCATAGGAAAAGGGGTAATTGTCATCCAGCGCATTCTCAAAATAATAGGTAGCCCGCTCTTCATAGTTTTCGTGATTAAACTCAGCGCCATATTTCCGAATACCAATTTCCTCGACTTGATCAAGTACACCCAATTCTTCGAAAATGGGTATGTTCATCGGCAACAACGATTCACCAATATGGAATCGGGGATGTTGTTCTTTCTCAATCAGTACCACATCACGCCCCATCTGCGCCAGCTTAGTCGAAATCGTTGAGCCTGCAGGCCCCCCACCGATTACCAATACATCACATTTATTAACATTCTCAGAACTCGTTTCTTGCGACATAACTACCTTCTAGATTTCATTTTGATTGAATTATCAACAAAAACACACAGCCTAACTAGACCCAATAAAGGTTAGGAATTGCACAAAATTTACATTATGTTAAAAACAAATACTCGCAAGTATACTCCCCTGTGTATAACAAAAGCGAGATTAAAATTTTCCGAAAAGGAGATACAAACCACCATTAACTAAAAACCAGGACCATAACGGCATTTATCGTTTATAACAAACATTATATATCTATTACTATCTGTTAGGAAAATGGTAGAGAGAGGTTAGAATATTTGTAATTTTGATAAAAAGTATCGGGTATTGATTGAATAAAAACCCCAAGAGAATTAACTTTTAATTCCTATGATACCTTTATTCTAATCACATTCATTACTTCGAATTCCAGTCCAGCCACTGTTTCTATATCCGGATAATAGGTCAAATTGACGCGTTGTCCTTTTATGTTCTTATACGCCTTCTTGCGTTTATATCTAAAAGGTGCGGCACACCCTTCAACCATGATGGTATTGATAATCCAGTCACCGTCATTACGTTGCACATGAGACATCACTTTAAGCATATCCGAGTGAACAAGCTTCTGATGTTTTTTTACTAGTTTTTCAGGGTCTGATTGCATATCTGGCCCATTTTACCAGTATCACCGAGATTTTTACATCAAATTGGTAAAAAATTAATTTCGAATGACATAAACGATTCAGTATTTTTTCTATTTTTCAAACACTTAACTTCATACGATGGATTTCTGTTTATTTCCACTCACCACGAACTTATACTGCCCAATAAAAAATGCGGTCCTTTTACTGTTAACTGACTGAGCGGACTGAGCGATACAAAGTTGTGGATTTAAATCAACTATAGTAACTTTCGCAAAACAATTCCAATTCCTTTATATAAATAGCGGAGACAATTATGAAAACAAGTTTACTGGCATTGGCCATCATCGTGGCGTTATCGGCATGTAACAGCGGTAATGGCAATGTAAAAAAAGAAGAAACGTCTTCTGCAGGCTCCACTACTCCTAGCGCAAGCATCGCCAGTCCGTCAGGTTCTATCGACGTCGCAACGTTGATTCCTTATAGCAAAGATAATACTGTAGCTGAAAATATAAAAAATGAATGCAAACTCAATGCAAAACTATCTGAATTCATAGAAAGTTTTTCCGAAAAAAACGGTGTGCAGATAAACAGATCAGATGCCGTCGATCACAAAATAGCGCAAAACGCGTTGCTAGTAGAAATCACCGATGCGGTTAGCGAAAGGACCGCTTTTTTTGGCCATAAAAAATCAACGTCGATAAGTGGAAAGCTTTATAAAAATGGCGAATTCATCAGTTCATTTGAAGGTAGAAGAGTAACCGGCGGCGGTGCATTTGGTGGATACAAAGGCTCTTGTGCAGTACTTAATCGAACAGTTAAAGCCTTGGGTAAAGATGTTGCACGCTGGTTAAAAAATCCCGTTAACAAAGCCAGGATTGGCGATTTATAACTTATTAACAAGCAATCGCTTTTGTTTCAATAAGTTGAGGGTACCCAAGCCACTTGATGTGCTTTGATACCTATTTTTTTGGCCAGGTTGCGCAATCCAGGGAAACTCAATAAAGTTAAATATCCTAGTACTCCGTCGAAGGTTATATTGACGGAGCTAGTACTGCGTCAAAGTGATCATTTTGGATTCGCAAGGGATTTTGTGAAGGAGCGCAATACAGGTTGTATTTCCGACTGAACATCTCGATAACCCCCTTGTGGGGTGAAATTTCTTGTGAATTCAAAGATCAGTGAGGATTGTCATCCCTGTGAGAAACGCGGGCTTAGGAGCCTGCTGTCGGACTTAGGTGGTCGTCGTGAGGGCCTCGGTACCCCCTTTGAGGGGTGAAAACTATTTTGAGTCAGATTTTTCGATTAGAAATGAGGCGACGAAAATGCCGAATAGCGATTTCACGGTAATGATCGAATTTTTGGAGACAACAATAACTGAGCTGTTAACACAGCACAGTGCCATTTTTGTGGTTATAGCCAGTTTTATTTTTCTTTCCTTTATAGGCAAACGAGTTTCCACCTATCAGCAGCTGCTGGAAAAGCATGTAGAAATGCAAGCAACATTTTTTCCTATTGATAAACTATCCCAAGGCTTACATATTGACGGGTTAACTGCGACACAAAGACAAAACCTGAATAAACTCATCAAAAAAAAAGACAAGTTTCGTTTGGCGATGTTCTTCGCAACACACCAGCCTACCGTACAGGAAATAGAGTCAATATCAAAAAACACGCAAAGCCGACCAGAACTATTCAATTTTTTGGATGGAAACGATATATATTTGATCCAGGAACACAGTAAAATGAATCAAAAATTGATAGATGAAAAATTCATATCCAAATTCGGCAATCTGCTTTTCATGGAGAATTTCATCATGTACAGCCATCTGTGCCGAACCAACCCTGCCGTTTTTCACATTCCTGAAAATAATAAACTGCGTTATATGTTTGAAACCTTTGTCAAAACGGGTCTCGCAAACCAGGGAGTATCGATTACTCTAGAGGATCGGCTGCATATATTAAGCTTAAAAGAACTCCAGGCTATCGCCAATGAAATCAGCATTAACAAAGTCTTCAGTACGGTTCACGAAGCGGCGGCCACGCTCGCAACGTCGCCTCAGACAGTGGTTCGCTTAGCAAACAAATACGCTAGCAATGATTTATTTTTGCTCAAACAAGAAAATTGGGATGTTACTGCTGTAAAGAAAGAATGGTCTGCCTATAATGCGTACGCAAAATTACTCTGCGCGTCGTAAGTGAAAATAACACTCAAAATAGCCAATTCGACCAGACCGCAGACACACTATGTCGGTTTGAAGTCGATTTGAATCAGCCCATCTGTTTGATTGGGTCCTGCGAACAAAAATACACTTCAACTGATATGTTAGGATCGAATAAGTTCAGCCGCATAAACCTTATGTAACTAGGAGCCTGTCGGACTTAGGTGATCGTCGCGAGGGCCTCGGTACCCCCTTGAGGGGTGAAAGCCATTTTGAGTCAGATTTTTCGATTAAATAAGGCGTAGTTGGACATATTCTCTTAATAAAGAGAACGAATTTAATCGGAAAATCTGGCCAAAATGGCTTTTCCGCAGCAGATTCATCCTAAGTCCGACAGGCTCCTAGGCAAAAACACACGACTTCAAATTCTCCTGATATCACCTGATATCAATAGTTAGTAGACTGACTCTGTATCGATTACTGTGCAGGTGCTGTACCTAAGGAAGAATCGTCGTCTGCTAAAGATACGTCGTCAGCAGCCTTGGCCATCGCTGCGGGATCCTGCTTTGTTTCTTTATCTTTTGCCGCTCTTGCGTTTTGTGGGCCATCAGCTTTTTCGCCTGCTGCACTAACAGCTTCGACTTTAGCCGCTTCTTTCGACTCAGATTTTTCGTGCTTCAATGAAGCCACTAACAAATCCTTCACTTTTGATGTTTCTTCAAAATCGGAATTTAAATGTGTGATTTCTTCAGTTAAGCCCGCAATTTGTGTTTCTAACTGTTCAATATTTTTTATTAGTTCAACACTCCGATTTTCGATACGTGTTTCACGGCTTTGCGCATCTGTAATAATCTCTGCGACTTGTATATTTGCTGACTCCAGTGTTTTAATAACGACGCTAATTACTATTTCAGTATTTACATCGGGTAATTGGCGCATTAATTCAATCGCATCTTGAATACCATACTCGCCATCAGATTTAGGTCTCTGTTGATGAGTATTTTTTTTTGCTAAATCATTAGATTCAAAAGCCAGTTCTTGATCATCTTCTTCACTCATATAATTTGATGCATCTATTACCTTTTTATCTTTTCCAAATAGACCCATGAGTTTTTCCTCCGTGCTTTACTGTTTATTTTCTCTAAACATCCGGTTTTTATGTTGCCCGAATCTGATTCCTTTTGCTTTAATCAAGTAAGATATTACCAAAACTATATTTCAATAATTGACCACACCTACAATACTATCTCACCTTAGAATGACAACTGATAAACACTAGCACTCTTTCAATTTCAATGTTGTGACGGAGTACCAGCTTACAACCACCTCTAACGTGAATGCAATGCTATTAGTTGATTTAGGACCCATAAACCAACCTTAAGAAAGAGCTAGGAAGCAGATTGGTTTTTAGCTTTATGTAGAATGTAACTCATTATATTTTATGAAATTATACAAAAAATTAATCGATATTGAATCAGATAACCTTACAAAGAATATGATGTGATTGAATTAAAATAAAACATAAAACCGGTAAGAAAAAAGGATTGTTATTGCTGAGCCGTATTGGTAGTTGATTATGATTATTCATAAACCAAATCGCACAAACGATAAAGTTTACCAAAATATACCTGTGCATCCCCAACAAGTTTCGGATTTAAAATCCGTAATTCAGACATAGTTTTATTTAGATTTTCTTTATTGTTTGAATCCAAACTCCCGCTTTGCAAAAACAAATTGATACAATTAAGCGCCAACCTATTTACATCAGTTGGGTCGATACCATCAAATTTTTTACCACCGAGCTCACTTGGGAATGGCATCAATTTTAAATCATCCAACATTTCTTCAATACTATTCATCAGTTTTACACCTATTGATTTAATATTCTCAGCTTACAAATTATCGGTCCAAAATAGAGTAAGTTGATACGCCCATCGCAGATCACCGTTGTTACACAAACAAGTTACGCAAACAAAACAGTGCAGTTGTTCTTAGCATTTCGGTTAATGGGTCTAGGATGGCTTCTGGACTATTCAGTTCTACAACTGTTATCTTTGATTCGCGGTGACGCGCCCTTTTTTTAGTTAATTTAATCTCTGGTAATATCAAATCAACCAGATATACTGCTTTTTTTGAAGTGCTGAAGCAACACCCGATTTTGTCATAACTCAACTATCAGCGCACGCATGCATAATATATGCTTATGTAAAATAGAAATATTAAAAATGGGCGCACTATTGCTTAAGCTTATCTTAAGAGCCTTATAATGCGTACGTTCGGTAAGTTGAGTATTGCTTAAGTTGAGTATTGCTTTGGATATCAACACTTGACTATTTAATTATTAAGCTAAACTTAATGATTGCACCAGCCCTAAAATAAACAATAATAAAAGATAGTACCAGACAACGAATCCTAGCCAGCACGTTTGTCTCAATGCACTAATAATTTTACATAATAATGCAAAGACTGAGATATTACTATGGCTACTATTATAGCTAAAAAAACAAATATACTGGCCACGGCATGGTTAGTGCTTGCTGCACTCCTCGTTTACTCTACAACATTGACAGTCGATATAGAGCTGCAAATGTTGATTGCCACACTCACGCTATCCACTTTGATTATTCTAAGGTGGTTGTATTGCAAGCAGATGAATACTCGCCTAAACGAAATATTGCGTTTAGTTATAGTGATATTAGGTATTTATCTGACATTTCGTTATTTCTTTTGGCGTACCTTCGAAACGCTTTCTTACCACGACCCATTCAGTTTTGCTGCGGCCTTAGCGCTGTATCTTGCAGAAGTTTACGGAATTATCATGTATGTATTGGGTATTTTTGTCAACATCAACCCAATAAAAAGGAAACCGTGTCCACTGCCCGATAACCAGGATGACTATCCCATCGTCGATATTTTGATACCGACGTACGACGAAGATTTGCGTCTCCTTGAAACAACACTGCTGGCAAGTACACAAATCGACTACCCTGCTGAAAAACGACGCATCCACCTTTTAGATGACGGCAGCACACAAAGCAAACGCCAGCACAAGGATCCAGTACTGGCACAGGCTGCTATAGACAGGCATATCAAACTAAAAGCACTTTGCGCCCAATTGAATGTGAATTATTTGACTCGCCAGAACAATGAGTATGCCAAAGCTGGAAACATAAACAACGCCTTAAAGCATATCAACGGTGATCTGGTCCTGATGCTGGATGCCGACCATGTGCCTACTCGCGATATTTTACAGCAAACAGCAGGTTTCTTTTTACGTACGCCTGATCTATTTTTAGTCCAAACACCGCACTTTTTCATTAGCCCAGATCCTATCGAAAAAAACCTGCAAACCTTCCCACACGCGCCGAGTGAAAATGAAATGTTTTACTCAAGCATTCAGCCCGGCCTGGATTTTTGGGGGTCGTCGTTTTTCTGTGGTTCTGCTGCATTACTTAGACGTTCACATTTAGACGAAATCGGTGGTTTAACAACAACCAGCATTACTGAAGACGCTGACACCGCCTTAACACTGCATAGCAAAGGTTATAAAAGTATCTACATTCAAAAACCGTTGATCTCTGGCTTACAACCAACAACATTTTCTGCGTTTGTACGACAACGCGTACGCTGGGCACAAGGCATGGTGCAGATATTTCTCATGCGAAACCCGTTACGCCAAAAAGGCTTACGTTTTTATCAACGGCTGAGTTATTTAAATAGTATCTTATTCTGGTTTTTTGGCTATGCCCGCCTGATTTTTCTCCTCGCCCCGGTTGCTTACCTCGTATTTGGTTTAAAAATATACGATGCCAACCTAATAGAGGTGCTTTCATTTGCCGTTCCCCATGTCATTGGTACCTTCCTTATCGGCGATACGCTTTTCGGCAAAGTACGCTGGACACTCATATCTGAGCTATATGAAGTTATGCAATCGCTGTTTTCTGTCATAGGCATTAACAAGGTCCTGAAAGACCCAAAATCACCTCAGTTTTTAGTTACACCAAAAAATGAAAAACTTGATAACAATGTGATATCAGAACTCGCTAAACCATTTTATCTACTGTTTGTGGTGACTTTAATTGCCATACTGGCTGGCATCTTTCGCTTTATCTATTTCCCACAAGATACCGATGTCATCACAATCACACTGACCTGGGCGATCTATAACTTTATAATTATTCTGGGCGCCTTAGGCGCACTGCTAGAGCGACAACAACGACGGGCAGACCCACGTGTGAACATAAATACGAATGCGACGCTTTCAATGGATGATAATAGAGATACTGTTAGTTGCCTGGTAGCCAATTTATCAATGGGGGGCGCCGAACTGCATGTATCCGCGAACTCTATTGACAAACTAAAAAACGCTGAGGAAGCACAGTTGAACATTTATGACCCGGTATTAAATCGAAACTGCGCCTTCAAAATCAAAGTGGAGTCGACCCCCCGGCCACCCACAAAAAACGACAGTCATCATGTACCATTGAGCATTTATTTCTCCGAAATCAATCAACAAAAGCGCGGTGAACTTGTTTCCTTACTATTTGGAGACAGTGAACGCTGGGCGCATGAACAGGAAAAAAGAGAAATTCGCGTTGGTGTCACCAGAGGAATTTGGTTTCTTACTCACAAAGGCTTTGTTCATACAATCGAACATATAAATTTTATATTTCACGTTTGGATAAAAGCTATCAAAACGGTTCCGCAGTTTATCGTAGCACGAAGCCACCGCATTTTAACCAGAGCATTATCTTTTATACATTGAGGAACATATCATGATCCCCGTATCGCCCGCTGAAAATTACAAAACGTTTGTTAAGACGTTAGTCATATTCACATGTTGTCAACTCATCCTAACAGGGCTAGCTGTCGCTGATATCGTCACAAGTGCTGACGCTGTCACTACTAACGATATTGACATTACCAATACGGAAAAAAAGAAAATATCACATCGAATATTATCTTCCCCTCTTTCTAAGTTCATGGAGAAAGATGAACAAATTGTGTTGCGAAATGCGACGAGTGAAACCACTTTATTTGTGCCGCTATCGGAACGCTACGAAATTGACAAGGCCAAGCTGCATTTAGAATTTTTTAATTCTATTGCATTGCTAAAAGAACGCTCCTTATTGATCATCAAAATGAACGATCGTATGGTCGGTCAAATCCCACTAACACCGAACCGGCCTCAAAACGCCGCCGATCTATCGATTCCCACTTCATTTCTTAAGTATGGCTATAACGAACTCACAATCGAGGCCGCGCTGCACTACACTAACGAATGTGAAGACCCGACCGCTCCCGAGCTATGGACACAAATCGACACGGTCAATTCAACCATTTCGTTGAATATCAAAGATAAAGTATTTACAACACCGCTTCTTTCTGAACTCGATGAAATGATCAACAGCCGTGTTTGGGAAGATTACCATCTGACGGTACTCACGCCTGGCGGTAAAATGGACGATGATTATTTACGCTGGGGTGGTCTTGTAACGCAAGGAGTTGCATTGCGACTTAAATATATCCCTCTGCGCGTCTCGCACGCGGAGGCTTTGCCCCGTGACATACGAATAACGCCACAATCTTCAGCAAAACGATTTCGCAAGCTCGACCTAAGCACAATACAACGCTCAGATGCGATATTAATGGGTACTCGAGAAGAGTTAGAGTCCTATTTGAGCGACGAACTGATTTCCGAAATTAATGGTAGCTACATGGGTATTTTTCCATTTGATGATGACCCATCGCGCTTTGTACTGGTCATTTCTGGATTAGACAAAGAAAGTGTAAACCGCGCTGCACTCGCATTTGCGCATTTGAATTTCCCCCTGCCGGATTCGACATCAACGATCATTAGTGACGTTGATATACCCTCATTACCTGCCTACACGAGACATGCAAGTGTAAAACAAAACAGCGCTTACAGATTCTCACAGTTTGGTTTCAAAACCACCACGCTGACTGGCAACAAACTGAGCAATAAGCTAAAGAGTCGTGTCGAAATGTGGATACCACCTGATTTTTTCAGTGCTGAACGAAGTGAGGCGATACTAAGCTTTCATTTGGCGTATGGCGCCGGGATGGGTGTTGATTCAGTTCTTAATCTTATGTTGAATGATAAATTTATTAATGCCATTCCACTCGACGACCAAAAAGGCGGGGTATTTAGAGATTATCAGGTGCGTGTACCGTTACGCTCATTTGCACCAGGCCGCAACGTGTTTTCTATTGAGCCCCAATTGAGTCCCATGGACAAAGACAGATGCAGCGTGTCTTCTACCAACAATTTAGTGGTGACAATTTTTGATGATTCAAAATTATTAATTCCTAACGCAGATCATTTTGTTCGTCTACCAAACATCAAGCTATTCGCAACAACCGGTTTTCCCTACACAAAATTTCCGGATGGCTCTGACATGGCGATTCAAGTAGCGGCGAAAGACTCCGAATCAATTTCGGCAAGCTGGACATTGCTATCCAAGCTCACCCAAACGAACAGTATGCCATTTCATAATGCACAAATGACCTTCGGTACGCCGGATAAAAATAGGAACCAAATTATTATCGGCGCCCAAAGCGCCATTGACAGCACGCTGCTCAAAGCCTCGCCACTCGCTTATAACTCATCGCAAAACGCTCACGACTTACATTATACAATGTACGACCCGTTAGAGTCTGAAGTTTACCTGAGTAACTGGTGGATAAAATTTCAATCCAAAATGATGAATGCGGTTGGTTTTTCACCTGCGCAGGCTGAACAAACCTTTGCCCGAATATCACAACAAACCGGCTTTGGCACTCAAGGAAATATCATGCAGTTTGAATCACCGACCAGCACTGGGAAAACAGTCACGATCTTCACAGCAGAAAATGCAAGTTATCTGCTGCAGCGGATGCGTGAAGTAATGAACCCGAAAGTCTGGGGCTCGCTGCAAGGCGACCTCGCCGTTTGGAAAGACACGTCAGAATCTGTGCATTGGCAAAAATTAAGCCCTAGTTATAATGTCGGAAACGTCAGCGTCAGCACACACCTTGAATATTATTTCACACAACATCCATGGTATAGCATCGCTATTATTTTTGTCATGATTATTTTGTTCGTCGCACTTACTCGTTTGCTATTAAATCGATATAAACGTACTCATCATGCATAAATGACGCATTGTTACATAGTCACTATTTTAGCCGCCACCATGTTGATCATAACGTCATCATGTTCGCTTGAAACCAATATAAACGAGCGAGACGTCAACTTTATTAATTGGAAGCAGTATAAAAACCGTTTCCTAATGTCAAACGGCAGAATATTGGATACCAACAATGGAAATATTAGCCACTCAGAAGGTCAAGGGACGGCAATGTTATTCGCCGTCACCAATAACGATCGCCGTTCTTTTGAACAAATATGGCGCTGGACGGTTGAACACCTGCAAATACGTGGAGATGCTTTATTTGCCTGGAAATGGAATCCCAGCAGTCTGCCGCATGTTAAGGATAAAAATAATGCCAGTGACGGCGATATTATGATTGCGTGGGCGCTTTATCAGGCACACGACAAATGGCAAACACCTAAATATCTTGAGGCCGCAAAAAACATTACGTCGGATATCAAGGAAAAATTGTTACGCAAGACACCGCTAGGACTTGTACTACTCCCTGGTGAGAGGGGGTTTATTGACGAACACGAAACGATCGTTAATCTTTCCTACTGGATATTTCCTGCCTTTAATACTTTCTTTGACCGGGATAATGATCAACGATGGATGCATCTAATAGACAACGGTATTCAACTCCTACAAGCGGCACAATTTGGTAAATGGAACTTACCCCCTGATTGGCTAGCCGTTAGCGCAACACTGAAAGTCAGTAAGATAAAGGCCCCGTATTTTTCCTATGATGCGGTACGCATCCCACTATTTTTAATTTGGGGAAAAGCTGAAAATACCCAACTTATTCGCCCCTATCTTCATTTTTGGAATGCTGTTGAACACAGCAAACGCATCCCGGATTGGGCAAATCTTGTTAATAATCGCGTTAGCGAAACAAATGCACTACGCGGCGTGCACGCCATTAGATATCTAGTAGAACACCGTGTTGATTATCATGCAAACAAAATAAACTGGAATGAACATAACTATTATTCTGCTAGCCTTCAATTAATGGCGAACTTGGCGGGCAGGGAGATTTCAGATCGATGAAAGTATTTAGTTTTCCGAACGTAATTAGTATATTAAGCGCTGTGCTACTGATTATCCCCGTTTATTCTATCAAAGCCAATCCGGCCACACTCATGCAATTGGCCGCCAGCACAAGCCAGCAAAATGATGCACAAGAACTGTCGCCTTGGGATGCATTAGACAAACAACGCTTTGACGAATTCGAAATACAGCGTGAACAAATTGCCGCCGAAACACGTCGGAAAAATAATATACAAGAACAGTTGCTCTGGGACTTGCTGGGCAAGCAACGCTTTGACGAATTCAAAATAGAACTTGAACGAGCCAGGAACAATTTACCCAACTGGCGCCCTCCCGCTAAAATGATGAAAATTTTTCGTGAAGGTGACGCGGCCACACAGAAGAAACGTGTAATTACACATATAAAACGTGCAACTGACAATCAAAACTGGATAGCCATAGAGCGTCTTGCCACACAATATCCAGCTCAATTTAACTGCAGCAATGTTCATAACATGTGGACGCTCGCACTAGCACAACACAAATTAGAGCAAATTCAAGATAGCGTTGATAGCTATCAAAAAATTATAAAACAATGTGATGCAAATCAAACACTGGTCATCACTTTACAACGCGCGAGTTCGCATTTACCCGAAAAACAAACAGAATTCTTAGTTAACTATTCTAGTGAATTAGATAACGCAGACACAACCCTGAACCCTAACGTCAAAAATGAATTCAACGCCTTACGGTATGATTTATATACGACCTGGATGACTAAGCATACCGATGAGAAACGATTTTCAACAGCAATCAATTATTCAAAAAAAATTAAAAATGACATCCTCAACCGTAAAGATGTAAACGTTTCCAATGTTGTTGGATGGACTTACTTTAAAAGAAAACAATTCGACGACGCCAGTTTTTGGTTCGATAAATCCGCACAATGGGCGTCATCCGATGACGCACAGCTTGGCTTGGCGCTCATTAACTTCGAGAAAAAAAATCTTCGCCTGGCAGATTTTCATCTTAACAAAATGAAAAATCGCGACCAACGTAGCGGCGGCCTCACTTTTGAAATTGAAATGGTTGAAGCAAATAAAGCCTATTCAAATGAAAACTATTCCGGCGCACTGTCTGTGCTTGATAATTTAGACCCTAAGTATCAAACTGATCATCGTGTCTTATTATTGCGAGCCTGGAGTCTGTTTCAACTCGAACTGTATGCTAATGCCGAGGCCCAGTTTATCCCCCTATATGAGGCGGATCTGGATAAAGAAACGGCGCAAGGCGTTTTTTTCAGCGCCTCCAAACGCAATAATTTCAAACAAGTAAAAACTCTGGTCACGCGCACCAACGGACCACTGGACAAAATGTGGCGTGATCATCGGGCAGAGAAACTTTATTATCAAAAAAAATTTGAAGCTGCCTATGACTTGAAAAAAAGCAACGTATTAACCGGAAAATTTTCCAGTTTGAAAAATATTGATACAACACGGCTCGGGCTCGGTCTAAAAAGAACGTGGCGAACCGGTACCGACGGATTAAGCCAGCTCAAAAGTGATAACATGCCTTTTTTTGAAGGCTATGTCAGCTATCGCGACACTCATCGGTTTGCTCTCAAATTGGAACGAATAAAGTTGGACAGTGGCACACTGGGTGACCGTGCATTTATTGGCAACTATCCTACGACGCCGCAAAACTATTCATTCAACCCAACAAACAAGCTTAATGCCGGCATCGAACCACATTTCTACTATGACTTTACTGATGAACGCCACCGATTCTTTGCTGAACTTGGGTATACACCCACCGACGGCATTGTGGATAGCAAACCACTTTGGAGAGTAGGCATGCTGCATTCTGGGTTAAAAACAGATTGGGGCATGACCCTGTTTTCCGACCCAGTACGTCAATCCATACTGTCTTATACTGGCATTGTTGATCCGTATACAGGACAACAATGGGGGCGTGTGATGAAAACAGGTCTGGCGCTGAGCAGCATATACCGCAATCAAGCTGACTGGACAACGTCCGGCAACATTAGCATCAACCAATACAAAGGACGTTCGGTTGATGACAATAAGCATGCCAGCTTCTCCGTTAGCCTAAATAAAACCTTTACCCGCTATAAGCGATTGGATTATTTGGCTATTGGTCCGCGCCTTAGCGTCGATCTATATGACAAAAATCTCGGGCAGTTTACCATCGGCCACGGCGGGTATTTTAGTCCACAAAAAATGATACAAGCCATGTTTGGCGCACACGCATTATCAAAAGAGTCCTATCAGTATGTTTTCGAAAGTGACATTGCGCTGGGTTATATTTCTTATGATGAAGACGCTGCACCGTTTTTTCCCCTCAATGAGGATGGTCGGTTTTACGCCAAAAACAACGCATCAGGTTTTGGAATGAGCGTTAAACTCGAAACAGCCTGGCGTTTACACAGCAACTGGTATGCAATCGGCCGCACCAGCTACTTAAGAGGCAAAAAATATAAGGAAAGTGAGTTGCTACTGGGAATCCGCTATGTCTTTGATTCACGTCCGGCACTTTTTAGCACTGACCTGCCGAGCAATATCTTTCATAAAAAATAAAAGTGGCGCTTAACGCCCTTATTAAAAAAAAGGAAAAGAAACCCTATTGTTTAACCTAACACATCAGGAGATCAGTTCAGTAAATAGAGTAGCTTTGCTGTGAGTACATATGTTCCTTTATCACCCCTTTCAATTCAATGTTGAATTTTACAGCAAAAAATCAAAGTTAAAGATCTGCTTAATTTCAGCCGATAAACAAAGCGAGACAATACAAATGTTCACAAAAGTATAATTATTTATTAACACATTTTTGTAAACATAGTTTTACTTCCACATGTATTAATCCAATTAAGGCAGCAAATAAACTACGGAAGGAACTAATGTAGGAAAACTGGAATTTCCAGGAGCAACACTATGTTTAATACTATTAAATCTCGGCTCTATTTATTCTTCTTATTATTATGCGGCACATCACTGAGCTATGCACAAACTCAGGCACAACCTCAAGCACAACTCCAAACGCATCCACTGCAAATTTCAAAATTGGGAACAAGTAATAATTCAGAAATTTATTCACCAAAAATAAAGAAAGATGCATCGACATCCTGGGAAGAACTTACCAATGAATTTATAATATCATACCGTCAAGGCGATTACAGCCAAGCATATATTGTCGCGAAAAAAACATTGAACTTTGCCAAGAGAATATATGGAAACCAACATCAACATACCGCTGACGCTTTCAACAAACTGGGCATTGCTTCTGAAGCGATGCGTGAGCTTGATGCGGCTAATACGTATTACGAAAATGCCCTGACCATATTTGAATTATCTTTAGGAAAAGAAAACGCGAAAGTTGCCATGGTTCTAAACAATCTGGGCAACTTATTCTTCCTGAAAACTGACTACACCAAAGCAGAAGAACTGCACCTGCAATCATTATTAATGCGACAACATTTATTTTCTTCAGTACACCCTACTGTTGCGCGCTCAACTTATAACCTGGGCAAACTTTATGAAAAACAATTAAATCACGTTGATGCTATTATGTTCTATAAACAAGCGGCCGTATTATGGAAAAAAACACTTGGACCAAATAATGCAAACATCGCAAATACATTTAATAATCTGGCTAACATTTATGCAGCAAAAGGTAATAACGCATCATCTGAAGAGTATCACTTAAAAGCGCTTAGCATTCGACAAGAAACGTTGGGGCCTGACAGCCTGGAAGTTGCCGAATCACTGGTGAATTTAGGCACTATCTGCACAAAGCAGGACAAATACAATGAAGCGGAATCCTTTTATCAAAAAGCATTGGTCATAATGGAAAAAATGCTTGATGCGAATGACCCGCAAATTGCCATAACGTTATACAGTCTTGCAAATATTTACCACATTCAAGCACAACAGGAATATAGCTATAATCAAGAATTGACCGACAGAATTGATACTGACAATTCAAAGACTGCTCGCAACACAGCGGCAAGCAATAAAAATGATATAATAATATTTCAACTTAAATTTAGAAAAAAATACGTTGGTGAAATTTTTTCAAAAGCAGAACCGCTTTACCAACGGGCTATTGATATCGTTGAAAGAAAGTTTGGTGCCAAACATCCCACGGTCACAGTGATGAAAGACGAATTGGCTATGTTGTACGCAAACATCAAAATTTCGAATAACAAATAAAAAATTAATTATTTTTTAGCGCGCGCACCATCTCTTCTTTCCATAGAACAAAGCGCGCGCTAAATCTTGAATTTTTCATGGGCTTTATCCATTGTCCAGTATTTTTATCAGACCAATCATTCTTTGCATTAATAGTTGCATTCATTAATAGATAAGCGGTACCGCGTGCAGTTGCTTCGCATGCTTGGGGTCTGAATACATTTTTACCGGTCAAGTCAGCAAGTCGTTGACACATTTCCTTATTTTTTGATAAGCCACCCGTTACGATTAAAAGCTTAGATGAAGAGCATATTTTGTCCATCTCTTCCAAATTCATTACAATTAAAAAAATAATACTCTCAGCAACTGAAACTATTTTTTTCCAATCCTCTCCCTCACTGGCAATTTTTTCATAGACAAAAGTCGAATTAAAATCCGGCACCCAGAAAGGCGATCCCAGCCCGGATACACCATTTAAATATATGGGAACATCCTCATTTTTAGCTAACCATTGTGGTAACAATTTTTGCGCTTGCAATGGATCTATACCGAATTGATTCTCCACCTCAATAAATGCACTACCCGCGCCATTTACCGTACCTTCAAGCACATAGGTAATTTCATTATTAACTTGCGCAACAATGCTAGTAAGTAGCTTCGGCATATATTCTGTAGATTGAGTAAACACGCGCTGCAAAAAGGCACCGGTGCCAAGGTTTATATATACTGCATCCAATTGCGGTTCGCCATACGCAAATAATGCGGCTGATTGGTCACCCGTAACGATATTTAGCGGCACTAAATTGCCGCCGACTCGCAAGTGGCCATAGTGATGGTCAGTAGGAACACAATCAGGTAAAGGCTGCTTCGGCACATTAAACAGGGAAACCAAATCGTCATCCCAGTCCAGAGTATGTCTGTTCCACAACAAAGTTCGCGAGGCATTGGCCGGGTCTACCAGCAATGGTCGCTCCTCTAACAAACGAAAAACAATAAAGCTAGCCAACGGCCCCCAAGCCAAACGACCCTCTGCATAGGCTTGCTTTACCTCAGATAAATTATCCAGGCACCACCTGAGCTTACTCACACCGTAGTGCGCTGTAATATAAAGCCCGGTTATCTTGTGTATTGTAGAACCATTGGTATCAAAATTGGCTACCCAGGAGGCAGCACGCCTGTCTTGCCAACTGATCACAGGTGACAATGGTTTGCCATTGGTCTTGTCCCAACAGACGATACTAGAACGTTGCGTTGCCAATCCTGCCGAATCTATTTGATATTTGTTAATATCGAATAATGTGGTTACTTTAGTAATAGCATCGTTTATTGACGTTATCAATTCCTCAGCATCATGTTCCACCCAATTTTCATTTTTACAATAAGTGCTGATTTTTTCATATGCCTCGCTAATAATTTCACCCTTATTATTAAATAAAAGCGCACGACTGGCATGCCCTCCCTGGTCTATCGTTAAGTACAATTTCTCTATCACTTGCAACATCCTAACACATCAATTCTCATTCTCACCCTCATCTTCATTCAACGACACTAAACTTGCATTTCCGCCGATAGCGGCAGTATTTACTGACACCGTGCGCTCTGTTGCAAAACGATTTAGATAATTTGGACCTCCCGCCTTGGGCCCCGTCCCCGACAAACCTTCTCCACCAAAAGGTTGTACGCCAACAACGGCGCCCACCATATTACGATTCACATAAATATTTCCCACTCGTACACGACGACGAATATGGGCAATCGTTTCCTCAACCCGGCTATGTATGCCTAGTGTTAATCCGTAGCGCAATCCATTTACGTTATCGATAACTTGATCAAGTTTATCTGATTGATAGCGCACAACATGCAATATTGGACCAAATACTTCTTTTTCCAATACACCCAGTGAATCAATTTCAATTAAAACAGGCGCAAAGTAACTACCCTGTTGCAAATATTCAGGAACGTATAATTGCTCAATTAGTTTCCCTTTGCGTGTCATTTTATCCACGTGCTGAAAAAGTGTTTCACGTGCTGTTTTATCGATAACAGGGCCAATATCGGTAGACAATAAGCCTGGATCACCCAAACATAGCTCGCTCATTGCACCTTTAAGCAAATCGATAATACCCGTTGCCACTTCTTCTTGTAAAAACAACACACGCAATGCAGAACATCGCTGACCCGCACTGAGAAACGACGATTTTATTACGTCAGACACAACCTGTTCCGGCAACGCGGAGCTGTCCACAATCATTATATTTTGCCCACCCGTTTCTGCGATCAGTGGGATAATAGGACCATCGCGTAATGCCAAACGCCGATTTAAATGCCACGCAGTTTCCATCGAACCGGTAAAGGCAAACCCAGCAATCCGATCATCGGACAGCAATAATTTACCCAGCCTAGCACCATCGCCAGGGATAAATTGTAAAACATCGACAGGTACACCCGCCAGATGAAACAACTGAGTAATCAGCATGGCACACAACGGCGTTTGTCTAGCGGGTTTTGCAACAACGCTATTGCCAGCAGCCAATGCCGCCGCGACCTGCCCAGAAAATATTGCAACCGGAAAGTTCCACGGACTAATACACACAAATACGCCGCGACCATGCAGCGAATATTCGTTGCTTTCGCCAGTAGGCCCCTGCATCAGTTGCGATTGCCCAAACTTTTCCTGGCAACTAATGGCGTAATATCGACAAAAATCGACTGCTTCGCGTACTTCGGAAACAGCATCAACAATCGTTTTCCCTCCCTCAATGACACACAACGTCATCAACTGCGCAAAATGCGCTTCAATCAAATTTGCTGTTTTCTGTAATATTTTTGCCCGCACTTCAGCAGGCGTGCTGTCCCAATCAAGCGCGCTGGCACTCGCAGCACGTATCGCAGCACCAACATGAGCGTCTGTTGATTCAATTACAGCACCAATGACAATGCGTTGATCACTGGGGCTTAATCGTTCTCTGGCGTGTCCTTCTTCACTTTTACCACTGATTAATGGGGCAGCCCGCCAGGTTTTCGCCGTTGCCTCATTCATTTTTTCTGCAAGTGACTCAAGTACACTCACATCATTCAAATTCACGCCGCATGAATTTTTTCTGGCATCACCATACAAATCTGCTGGTAAAGGGATACGCGGATGTGGAAATTCTTTCAAGGCGCTGACTTGTGTTAATGGGTCAGCAATAACGTCTTCTATTGAAACATTGTCATCTTCTATACGATTGACAAATGAGGTATTCGCACCGTTTTCCAACAACCGCCTGACGAGATAGGGCAATAAATTTTCATGGCTGCCAACCGGAGCATAGACACGACAGGGTATCTTGTGTTGCGGGCCATCAACAATCGATACATACAAGGATTCGCCCATCCCGTGCAGCCGTTGGAACTCATAATCAGAATTTGTACCCGCAAATTCGATAATACTGGCAACGGTATGCGCATTATGGGTCGCAAATTGCGGATAAAATGCATCCGTTTCAGATAATAAATAGTTAGCACAGGCTAAATATGAAACATCAGTGGATACTTTACGGGTAAACACCGGATAACTAGTCAATCCGGCTTCCTGAGCACGTTTTATTTCTGTATCCCAATAAGCGCCCTTTACTAACCTTACCGGTATACGCCGCCCCTGACGACGAGACAGTTCAGCTAACCAATTTAATACCGGCAAGGCGCGTTTTTGATACGCCTGCACCGCAAAGCCTAAACCAGACCATCCCTTTAATTGTGGAGAACAATACAGCATTTCAAAAATATCAAGGGAAAGTTCCAGCCGATCCGCTTCTTCCGCATCAATTGTCAGGCCGATACCGGCTATTTTTGCTTTTTCTGCAAGCTGAATCAATCGGGGTAACAACTGTTTTATGACTCGCGTTTGTTGTGAATACTCATAACGTGGATGCAATGCAGAAAGTTTGATCGAGATGCTGTTGCTTTCGATACACCCTCTGCTCTCACCCCCAGCAGACCGATCGGGCACATTACTGGCAATAACCTCTATGCTTTCACTGTACGCATTAAAGTATCTGTCCGCATCGGATTGACACAGCGCCGCTTCGCCCAACATATCAAACGAATAACGATAAACGCTGTTCTCAGCACGTTGACTCCTTTCCAGTGACGCGCGAATATCTCTGCCCATCACAAATTGATGTGCCATAATGCGCATCGCCTGCTTTATCGCCATACGTATCGCGGGTTCGCTACTGCGGTGAATTAATTTATTTAACGATTTATTTAACGATTTATTAAAGAATGAAGTAACATTATCAAATTCTTTATCTTCTGCTTTTATGAATTTCCCCGTCAACATCAACCCCCAGGTTGACGCATTGACAAATAAAGATGAACTCTTACCTAAATGCATTTCCCAATCAGCCGTCGATAATTTGTCCTGGATTAGTTTGTCTGCCGTCGCGGGATCGGGTATGCGCAACAACGCTTCAGCCAGGCACATCAGCGCGATGCCTTCCTGGGAAGAAAGGTCATACTCATGCAGGAATGCCTCCAACGCACCGGATTTTTTCCCTATATCACGTACATTCAAAACCAACTCACGCGCAAGCTGCTGGATACGTGTCTGTAGATCGGTTGACTGAACGGCCTTAGCAAGCAACGTTTTAATCACTTGCGTTTCGTCTTGCAAATAAGCTTGAGTCACTTCTTTACGAAGAACAAATTGTGTTGCAGGTTTAAATTCGAATATCATATGCATTATTCTCTACCAATGCCCTCTTTGCTACGGCTACACACACAAGCGCCAGTGTGTTTGTGCTATGTCAATTATAGTAGCTGTTTTTCGTTATGTTAGAAAAGCACAAAATATCCTTTTCTGGGCACCTATCCTAAAATAGCCGGACTTTTCTTTATACCCATCCTAAATTGGCCTAAACTGAATCTATAGATCGAATTTTAAAAAAACAACTTCTCTCTGATTTAAATGATTATAAGATGATTCTACTTGCTGGCCCTCGACAGGTAGAAACTACTTTGGCGAAATCACTCTATAAAACAGCTGATTATATGAATTGGGATACAGATGAGGACAGAACTCGGATTCTTAATAAGGAATTCAAGAAGGCGAATCGCGGAAAATTCTTGTAACAGGCAGTGCCAAGCTGGATATTTTGAGAAAAGGGAGGGGTAGCCTTCAGGGGCGATATTATTTTATACGATTAATGCCTTTTACGTTTTCTGAACTTAAAATGAGTACACAAAAAGATGCTCGAACGCTATACAATCTTTCTGGATTTCCTGAACCTTTTTTAAAGGGGAACAAATCAAATGCAAACAGATGATCTCGATTTTACCGCCAAAGAGTTGTGAGAGAAGAGATATCTTCCAATGAACAATTTAATGACTTAGCAACTATTGAGATAATGTACAACCGCCTTCCTGATCTTGCAGGAGGCACTCTCTCGATCAATTCGCTTGCGGAGGATATACAAGTATCCAATAAAACACTTGGGAAATGGGTTGATGCTCTTGAAAGACTGTATGCAATATTTCGAATATCCCCCTTTGGTATACCTAAAATAAAGGCCGTAAAAAAACTTCAAAAAGTTTTCTTTTATGATTGGAATGCCGTTATTAATGAAGGTAATCGTTTTGAAAATTTTATCGCAGTTCATCTACTTAAATGGATTTATTATGAGCAAGACATCAACGGAAGAGATGTTGATCTCAGATATTATAGAGACAAATATGGCCGGGAAGTTGATTTTGTTGTTACTGAAAATGAAAAACCAATCCATTTCATTGAGGCCAAGCTTTCAGATTCCGCAGTTACCAAAGGCCTAAATTATTTAAAATCAAAATATCCAAATACGCGCACGACGATTGTCCATTTAAACGGTAAAAAAGATTTCGTTAACAAAGAATCTATTGAGCATATTCCTGCTCATAAACTACTATCAGAACTTTAGGAATGGGGATGTGTATTTTGTAGTTGAGGGATGAGTACTCCCTTTTAGTTTTACATAAAATAAGAAGTTAGGCTTTTTGTTGGCTTACTACAAATATATTTATTATAATGAGTCTGCATACTTATCAAGTGACTCACCCCTGCGTTGGAAATTTGAATCAAGATACTGAAGCTTTGCTTGAACCTAAAACTATCAGTTGGACCGCATATAGAAATACCCATTTCTTTCAATAGCTTAACAAAACATTGGCGTGAGAAAAAACTTGAGCAGCAACGAACGCTTCAATTGATGAACTTAAGCTTAAGGAATAATTAATATAACCTGTTGTTTTTAATGTATAATATTTCTTTTTATCATTTTTTAATAATAAAAAATAATATGAGTAATTGTAGTCCGAACGGCACATAATATATTTTCGGACTCGTCATGGGATGTTATCGGTAACTTTATAAGGAGTTGTAATGACGGCAAACGCTAACCCTGCACACAAATTGATAAGCGCAAGCGGCATAATCTTGGCCACAGTATTGAATTTCGGCTGCAGTAGTGACGATGCTGATGGGCAAGAATTATTCAATGACCTCTGTGCCACAAGCTGCCACGGCATAGATAATTTAGGAACAACAGGCTCAGCCACTAGCGCAGGACCCATTGATAACCCTGATCTTCAATCAATAAAGATTGCCATCAGAGATATATTGATAATGGACAGACCAGATCTCACTCGGTTAAGAGATGATGAAATCAGAGTCATTGCTGATTATATTGTATTGGAGCTAGATTCAGTGAAATAAATATTAAAAATATGATGGTGGTCTTTTATACTTCAATTTTAATCAACGGCACATACAACTCATCAGCCGAAAGACCACCATGCACCCCGATTTGTGAAAAGGGTTTTTCAGACGTCAGGGTATCTTTGATAACGTAATTTTCTTTCATAATGAGAACATAATCACCGATTCGACTATGAATAGAAGGATGGGGTTTGCCAATACCAAAATAACCTTGCTTGATTAGTTCATCATTTTTATAAGCAGAACAATAATCTGCTAACTCTTCATTTACGTATTTTTCAAACTGCTTTATTTTTGCTGGATCCACATAACAATAAGCAACTCTTGGCTCACCACATAGCGGCCTGATTAATGTGTCTTTCAATACAGGATGATTTTCCAGGTGAATCACTTTGGAGGAATCGATATCAATAAAACCGTGATCAGCCGTGACAATAACAACGCTGTCCGTTCCTTTGATTTCATTTAAAAATTGATCAAAAGACGCATCGAGCAGCTTAAAATGCTCAAAAGCTTCATCGCTATTCACCCCAAAATCATGGCTGGTTGCATCAAATCCAGGCCAGTAACAATAAGTAAAACTTTTTTCTGATGACAATGAAATAATTTTTTTAGTCTGCGAAAAAAGATCGTCCAGATCAGTATAGGGCACACGCGTTGCCTGTTTTGTTGCTGCGACGGAGTAAACAGAATTAATTATATTTTTTTGACTAACAACATAGGACTGCACGGATATTTTTTCAAAAATTGATTGGAAATCATAAAGCGCATCTATATATTCACCTTCCAGTCGTTTCCAGACAGGACTGCCACGCGGCTTAAAGGGAAGCAC
>VAPK010217120.1_pt1 | contig 28777 bp, 21 predicted proteins | sample 3395031 | NCBI WGS metagenome assembly VAPK01 (sample SAMN08290443, study PRJNA428436) | hydrothermal vent metagenome | isolation source: Deep-sea hydrothermal vent chimney 1 | place: Pacific Ocean: Juan De Fuca Ridge
GACAGAAACCATAGTTGGGCATAAATTATTTATGGAGAAATGTGCCAATGTAAAATTTTTGGCATTGATCAACCCGGATACAAATCCTTTATTGCATTTGGAGCTAAAGATAATAATGGAAGAGGAAGGTAAAGTAAAAGTAAGAAATACGACCAGGTTTGAAGAGACCGTTGCTTTGCGATTTTCAGCCCAATACAAACCTGTTTAATGTAATTTTTGTATGAAGTTTATCCTAATTATTATAAGTCTGACTATTTTAACATCCAGTTTAAATATTAGGGAAGTACGAATTGAATATAAAGAGGCAGTTGCGTCAGAAGTTAAGTTGAATGCATTTAGTGAGTCTTTAAAAAATGTAACTAAAAAAGATGATAAAAGATTAGTGGCCTATAAAGGTGCTGCCATTGCTTTGTCAGCCAGGTATTTAAAAGGAGCGAAGCAAAAGAGCGCTACCTTTAAAAATGGTGTGGAATGGGTTGAATATGCCATTGAAAAAAAACCTAACGATTTAGAAGTTAGATTTGTTCGCCTAAGCATACAGCAAAATAGTCCCAAATTTTTGGGTTACCATAAAGAGATAGAAAAAGATAAAAATTATATACTTACCAACTTTAAAACAATACAATCCAAAGAGTTAAAAAACTACCTTAAAAGTTATATTATGAAATCTGATAACTTTTCAGAAGAAGAAAAGAGTAAGGTAGAATAGTTTCAAAAGCTCAAAAAAATGTACTTTTGCAGAACTAACTCAAAAGCATGATAGTGGACTCTAATCCTGACATTCAGGAACAGTTTTCTAAATATAAGGTCTGTGTAATTATTCCCACATTCAATAACCAAAACACCTTAAAAAGGGTTGTGGATGGTGTGCAGGAGTATACAAGCAGTATTATCATTGTGAATGATGGAAGTACAGATAACACTTCTAAAATATTAGAGAATTATCCGGATCTGTTGCAAATTCATTTTCCTAAAAATAGAGGGAAAGGATCTGCTTTGCGTGAAGGATTTGAAAAAGCAACCCAAAAAGGTTTTGAATTTGCTATTACAATCGATTCTGACGGGCAGCATTACCCCAATGATATTCCGGTATTTTTAGAGGAGCTGGATAAAGATGATCGCTATTTATTAATAGGATCTCGAAATATGACCCATGATTCCGTTCCAAAAGGGAGTAGTTTTGGTAATAAGTTTTCAAATTTCTGGTTTTGGGCAGAAACGGGTATTCGATTGCATGATACTCAATCAGGATTCAGGTTATATCCTTTAAGCCCCTTGAATAAAATTAAATTTTATACCAATAAATTTGAATTTGAAATTGAAGTTATTGTCAAAGCAGCATGGAATAGTATCCCGGTAAAAAATGTGCCTATTAAGGTTCTGTATGATGAAAATGAAAGAGTAAGCCATTTTCGACCTTACAAAGATTTTGCCCGAATAAGTTTATTGAATACCTGGCTGGTTCTTGTGGCATTACTATATATCAAACCAAGAGATTTTACATTAAAAATTAAACGTAAAGGAATTAAAAGGTTCTTTATAGAAAATGTATTACAAAGTTCTGATTCTCCTTTAAAGAAGTCACTATCTATTGCATTGGGAGTTTTTATTGGAATTGCACCCTTTTGGGGGTTTCAAACGGTTTTAGCTCTGGGAATTTCAGCAGCTTTAAAGTTAAATAAATTTATAGCTTTTGCTTTTTCAAATATCAGTATACCTCCTATGATACCACTTATTATTTGGGCTAGTTTAAAAATGGGAATCTGGATCTTAAACAGTAAGAATAAAATCAGTATTGAAAGTCTCACCTCTGATTTTAATATATTAGAAAGTGTAAAAGAATATATAGTTGGGAGTTTTGCTCTGGCTTTTATTTCTGCCATTATATTCGGAACTTTAGGTTTTTTACTATTAAAATTAATGGAAAAGAAAAGTGGGTAAATTATTTTTTCATATTTATAAATTCTTAAAAAACAGAAAACTACTTTTTGTTGGATTCCTGTTGGGTATGGCAGGACTGTTGATTTTTTTTGCTCTAAAGCTAACATTTGAAGAAGATATTTCAAAAGTAATTCCGCAGTCAGAAGCTTCCCGAACACTTAATAAAGTAATTGATAACACCAATTTCTCAGATAATATAATTCTAAATATTTCTCTTCAAATGGAGGGAGAACCAGATGATCTTAGTTTATACGCATCTGAGATCATTGATAGTTTAGAATCACAATGTGCCGGTTATATTGTAAAAATTCAGGGCAAAGTATCCGATAAGGATATGCAGGAAACCATGAGTTTTGTATATAATAATCTGCCTCTTTTTTTAGATCAGGAAGACTATACATATTTAAATCAGCAGCTTTACACTGATTCTATAAAAGAAATAGTTCAGCAAAATTATAAAAGTCTTGTTTCTCCGAGTGGTATTATAACTAAAAATATGATTCGTAAGGATCCTTTCGGATTGTCATTCAGGGCATTAAAAAAACTGGAAAACTTAAAAATATCAGATGATTTTGAAATTTATAATGGTTTTTTAACTACCAATAATAAAAAGAATATTCTCTTATTTATCAAGCCAAAACTACCTGTAAACGAAACAGATGCTAACACAGTTTTTGTGAAGAAATTGTATGATATTTCTGAAAATAGCAATAAAAAATACAAGAACAAGGTAAATAGTGCCTATTATGGTTCTACTGTAATTGCTGTGGGTAATGCGAGTCAGATAAAAACAGATATTCAATATACGGTTACCATTGTAATGTCGGTTTTATTGATCTTGCTGATCGTATTTTATAAAAGAATTCTGGCACCGTTCCTTCTGTTTTTACCAACTATTTTTGGTGCATTGATTGCCATTGTAGCTCTGTATTTGATCAGGGGTAAGATTTCAGCAATTTCTATTGGTATTGGTTCGGTTCTTTTGGGTATTACGATTGATTATTCCTTACATATTCTAACACATTATCGAAAAAACAACGATCTAAAAAAGCTATTTGATGATGTTGTGCAACCGGTTTTGATGAGTAGTATCACCACTGCTATCGCCTTTTTTTGTTTGTTATTTTTAAAAACACAGGTTTTACAGGATTTGGGAATTTTTGCTGCAATTAGTGTGTTGAGTACTTCTGTTTTTGCTTTGATCTTAATTCCACTTTTTTACAAACCAAAGGAAGTAAAAAGTAGTCACAATACAAAAAACTGGATTGAACGAATTGCAGGATATAGTTTTCATAAGAATAAGTTTTTAATAGCTTCTCTTTTGATTGCTTTGCTTATTAGTTTTTTTACTTCGAAAAAAGTGACTTTCAACAAAGATCTGAACCAGATGAATTATCAGAGTGATGCAATACTGAAAGCAGAACAGAATCTGGATCAGATTTTAAATCTATCTTCTAAATCGGTTTATATAGTTGCTTATGGTGATGATTTAAATAAAGTTTTGCAAACAAATACAAAGATCAATACACTGTTGAAAAAGGAACAACAGGATGGTAATATTATTCGCTACAGTTCAAATGGCTTTTTGATTTCTTCCAAGAGAGAGCAACAAAACAAGTTAAAATACTGGAATAAATTTTGGGTAAATGCTAAAAAAGACTCCTTAAGAATTAATTTAATCAAAGAAGGACAAAAGATTGGTTTTAAAGAATCAACATATCAGCCATTTTATAATTTATTAAATAAAAAATTTGATATAAGAAGTTTAAATGACTTCTCTGAAATTGAATCTTTCTTAACGGATGAATTTATATTAGATCATAAAGAATTGAAAACAGCGGTCTCTCTGGTGAAACTGGATGAAAGTAAAAAAGCACATTTAAAAGAACTGGTTGAGACAATTCCTAACGCAATTCTAATTGACAGAAAAGAAATAAGTGAAACCTTTTTAGGAGGTTTAAAAGATAACTTTTCAACCCTGTTATACTATTCTTTTATTGCTATTGTACTGATTATATTTTTATTTTTCCGAAATATAGAACTCACCTTGCTAACAATATCACCTATCGCAATTACATGGTTATTAACGCTTGGTTTAATGGGGATTTTTGGTATTGAATTCACTATTTTTAATGTGATTATTACCACGTTTATTTTTGGCCTGGGTGTAGATTACAGTATTTTTATGACCAATGCCCTGGTAAAGGATTATACTTATGGTACGAAGGAAATTACTACCTACAAAGTTTCTATTTTACTTTCGGTAATTACAACAATTCTTGGGGTTGGAGTTTTAATTTTTGCGAAACACCCCGCATTAAGATCAATTTCTGTTTTGTCACTTGTCGGAATTTTAACTACAGTAATAGTCGCCTTTACCCTACAACCATTATTGTTTCAAATATTTGTAAGTAACAGAGCACAAAAAGGTTTCTCTCCAATAAAACTCAGGCAGATGCTTTTTTCTTCCGGCTTACTGATCTTTTATGGTTTGGGAGGTATCGTATTGTCATTGATTGGTTTTCTTATTTTACCATGGTTACCGATTTCAAAAAAAGTTAAATTTAGAGCCTTACATAAAGCATCTGCCAAAATGGTTAGTGTTGTCTTATATACCAATCCTTTTGTTAAAAAGAAGGTGATAAATAGTGTAGAGGAGAAATTTGAAAAACCAGCTATTATCATTGCCAATCATTCTTCTTCATTAGATACCCTAACAATGGGAATGTTAATCCATAATATCATCTATCTGGTAAATGACTGGGTTTATAAATCGCCAATCTTTGGGATTTTAGCAAGAGTTTTAGGTTTTTATCCTGTTTCCAGTGGTGTTGATGACAGTTTAGACCATTTGAAAGAAAAAGTAAGGCAAGGTTATTCTTTGATGGTTTTTCCGGAAGCAAAAAGATCTTTCACCAATAAAATGGGTCGCTTTCATAAGGGAGCTTTCTTTTTGCAAAAACAATTGAAACTAGATATTTTACCCGTTTATTTACATGGAAATGCAGAGGTAATGCCTAAGAATGATTTTATCATCCATGATGGATCTTTAACAGTCGTAGTTGGAGAAAGAATTGTTTATATTGACCAAGCGTTTGGTGTTTCAGACAGGGAAAGAACTAGGAAAATAAGTAAGTATTTTAAAAACGAGTTTTTAAAACTTAGAAATCAAATAGAAACAGAAGATTATTTTAAAGATATTTTATTTTCTAATTATTTGTTTAAAGAAGAAGAAATTCAAAATCTGATTAAAAGTGATTTCAAAAAGAACAAAAGTGTTTATCAAACTTTGAACCTACAGTTGCCTATGCAATCTAAAATATTTCATATTGGAAATGACTTTGGTCAGATTGATATTCTTTTGGTTGCAAGATCTTTGGAGAGAAAGATTACAACTGTCATTTTTGGTAAGAATAATTATTTGATTGCCAGAAATTGTTATACATCGAAACAAAGAGGAGTAAGATATTTTAAAGAATATGAAAAAATAGAGATTCAATCATTTGATATTTTGCTTATATCTGATAAAAAAGTAATATATATTATTAAAGAAGACGACCTTAAAGGGTTTAAGCAAATTGTTTTGATAAATATTGAGAAAGCTAAAATTCATACAATCTATTTAGAGTCAAATAGGTCAAAAAGTATATTAGCATCCATTCAGGAATTTTATGTACGCATAGGTTGGTAACATTGTTTTTTATATTTCCCGTTGTTTTAACTTAATCATTACATTATTACGGTGATTTTTGGGCTAAAAATATTAATTTATTAAAATCTTAATTTTTGAATTTGAAAATTTGATTATCTTTGCAACCCTAAACTAAATGAATAAATTATGAAAAAATTATTATTTTTTGCTGCGTTTGCAGTATTTGGCCTGACAATGAATGCTCAGGAAAAAACTACTAAAAGTGATGTAAAAAAAGTTACTTCTGCTGTTGAGAATGAAGCTGTAAAACAGTATAACAAGGCTAAAACAGGAGGTTTTAAAGTAGGTGCTAATATTGGTCTGCCATTGCAGGAAGCAGGAGATATTGCATCATTTAATATTGGTGTAGATATTGCATGGTTATGGGAGGTTGCACCTAATATTGAAGTAGGTGGACTAACAGGTTTTACACAATTTTTTGGAGATGGTAGTTATGATAAGATTGAAAACCCAATAGATGCTGGAGATTATGCAACAAAATTAGCAGCTAAGTATACAACTGTAGTAGAGCACTATTCTGATGAAAGCTTTATTCCGGTAGCAGCTACAGGAAGATATTACTTTAACAGTCGTAAGATGTATGCAGGGTTAGATCTTGGTTATGCAATCAATATAGCAGGTGATGCCGATGGAGGATTTTATTTTAGACCAAAATTTGCTTGGAATTTCGGAAAAATTAATTTAGTTGGTTCTTTCCAGCGTATTTCAGGAGGTGTTAATCATATTTATTCAGATGCATATAGTGTAAGTGGCTTTAATTCAGCCAATATTGGTGTAGAATTTGCCTTTTAACCGGTTGACATAAAATATTTAAAAGTGGAAGCTTAACTTCCACTTTTTTTATGCCCTAAATTTAAGTATTTTTACCTTTTACAATTCAGATGAAAGAAAAATACGATATAGTTATTATTGGTAGTGGTTTAGGCGGACTGGTTTCGGCTAATATTCTGGCACGCCATGGTTATCGTGTTTGTGTGCTCGAAAAAAACAACCAGTTTGGTGGGAACCTACAGGTATTTGTACGGGATAAGAAAATATTTGACACAGGCGTACATTATATTGGAAGTTTAGAAAAAGGCCAGAACTTATATCAGTATTTTAAGTATTTGGATATAATGGATGATCTTAAACTTAAAAAATTAGATAAAGATCATTATGATGTGATCACTTTTGACAACAAGGAACAGGAGTATTATCATGCCCAGGGTTATAAGAATTTTATTAATTCACTAATCAGGCAATTCCCCGAAGAGGGAAAAGCAATTAATACTTACTGTAAAAAAATAAAAGATACATGTGATAGTTTTCCGTTATATAATTTAGATGGTGAAACAGATGGATACGATAAGTCTTTTTTAATGCTAAAAGTATCTGATTATTTAAATACAATAACAGATAATAATACGCTAAAAGCTGTTTTGGCAGGATCTAATTTTTTATATGCAGGAAATGCAAATACGCCTTTTTATGTACATGCTTTATCTGTAAATTCCTTTATTAAAAGTGCCTGGCGTTGCGTGAACGGAGGAAGCCAGATCTCAAATCTATTGGTAAAAAAATTAAAGGAATTAGGTGGTGAGCTATATAAATTTCAGGAGGTTTCTAAGTTTTGTTTTGAAGGAGAAGAATTGACTTCTGTAATGACAAAAAAGGGAAAGGAGATCAAAGCAGATATTTTTATTTCTAATATCGAGCCAAAAACAACTATTGAAATGCTCAACGGAAAAGGACTACGAAAATCATACATCAACAGAATAAAACAAATAAAAAGTGGTGTTTCAGCTTTTAGTTTATATATTGTTTTTAAACCAAATGCCTTCAAATATTTAAACTATAATTATTATCATTTTAAAAATGACGAGAGTATCTGGGATGTACAAAATTATACAAATGCTACCTGGCCCAAAGGTTATATGATCTCCATGGGGGTAAATCATAAGCAATCAGAATGGGCAGAGAGTTTAACCGCCATGACCTATATGAGTTTTGATGAAGTAAGGCAGTGGGAGAATACTTTTAACACTGTTTCTGAATCTTCTGACAGAGGAAATAATTACAATCAATTTAAAGAGATAAAAGCTGCTATTTTTTTGGATGAACTGGAAAAGAAATTTTCAAATATCAAAGAAGTAATTCAATCAGTTCACGCATCCACTCCGTTATCTTACAGGGATTATATTGGAAGTAATAATGGTGCGATGTATGGTTATGAGAAAGATGCCGAAAATCCGATGAGATCATTTCTATCTCCCAAAACAAAATTAAAAAATTTGTTTTTTACAGGTCAGAGCTTAAATATGCATGGTATTTTAGGGGTTACAATTGGAGCTGTTTTAACTTGTTCACATATTTTAGGTAAAGAAAAATTATTACAATCTATTAATTCAGCCATTGCAGAATGATAAACATGAAAAGTCAATACTATTTTTTGATCATGGTGTTTTTGTGGTTGACTATTTCCTGTGGAACAAAAAAATCTATAGAACATGAACCAAATACAAATGATTTTACGATAAGTGTTGATCTTAAAATTAAACTTTCTGATTCTTTATTTTTTAAAGGAGAAAACAGTTTACGAAAAAACAGCTATGGCCAATGGGAGATGGTAGTTGCTGGAAATCCGATGAATCTTGGGAACACACTTGGTGATTTGTCGTCAGAACTGGTACAAAAACAAGAAGCAATTTTTTTTGATAAGATAGAAGAACTGGTTCCTTCAAAATTTAGCAGATACTTTTTAAGAAAGTTTTTAGCATGGTATACCCGTGATATGTATCTCTATGTGAAAGAAGAATACAAAGATGAGATCTATGGTATTTCCCCTCACTTATCTGATAAGTACGATTATATAGCTGATAAGTACCAGCGGAGTTTGTATTTGCATGCAGCCCATGATATTGGGCATGCCATGCAGGATCTTGCACTGGTGGGTTGTTCTTCTTTTGCCGTTTGGGGTGAGAATACTCCGGATGGGAAGTTATTAATTGCAAGAAATTTAGATTTTTATATTGGTGATGAATTTGCTAAAGAAAAAATAATCACTTTTATCTACCCTGAGAAAGGATATAAATTTGTGTCGGTTTCCTGGGCTGGTTTTGTTGGAGTAATGTCAGGAATGAATGAAAAAGGATTAACTGTAACCATCAATGCAGGTAAATCAGATATACCTTTGACTGCTAAAAACCCTATTTCGCTTGTGGCAAGAGAAATTGTACAGTATGCCTCTACAATCAAAGAAGCAATTCAAATTGCTAAAAAACAAGAAGTTTTTGTATCTGAATCAATCATGGTAGGAAGTGCAAAGGATAATAAAGCTGCATTGATTGAAATTTCTCCGGAGAATTTTGGTGTTTTTGAGGTTGAAAATTCATCTGAATTAATTTGTTCGAATCATTTTCAAAGTGCAGCCTATAAAAATGATGAAAACAATAATCAAACCATCAAAGAGAGTCATTCTCAATACAGATATGATAGAATGGTAGAACTTTTAAGTAATGAATCTCAAATTACGCCCCAAAAGGCAGTGGATATTTTAAGAAACAAAAAAGGATTAAAAGATAAAGAGATTGGTTATGGCAATGAAAAAGCTTTAAATCAATTGATTGCGCATCATGGAGTGGTTTTTCAGCCTGATAAAAAAATGATCTGGGTATCTGCAAATCCATACCAACTTGGCGCATTTGTTGCTTATCAGTTAGACAGTGTTTTTAATAATTTAGAAAATAGAAAAAGCAGCTTTTCTTTACCTCAAAATATAATTGCTAAAGATCCATTCGTAAATAGTCAAAGTTTCAAAGACTATGAAACCTATAAGATTTCAAAAAAGAAAATTCAAAATGCTTTAAAAAGTAAGGTGAAAATAAATCAGGAGGAACTAAACAATTTTAAAAAATTAAATCCCAATTCATGGGAGGTTTATTACCTTGTAGGCGAGTATTTTTATCAGCATAAATATTACAGTGCTGCACTTATTGAATTTAATGAATCATTAACAAAAGAAATTTCTACAGTTCCTTACAAGGAGAAAATAGAAAACTATATTAAAAATATTAAAAGGAAATTAAATGATTCCTACAATAGAAAAAAGATCCAAAACTGAAATAAAAGAATTTCAGGAAGAACAATTAAGGTTGTTGTTAAAATATTTAGATAAAAATTCTTCTTTTTATAAAAAATGGTTTGCGCAGCATAATATTGATATTTCCACAATAAATAAACTGGAAGATCTTGTTCGTATTCCGGTGACAACGAAAGATAATTTACAAAAGTATAACAGTGATTTCTTTTGTGTAAACACCTCTAAAATAGTTGATTATGTTACTACATCGGGTACAACAGGGAAACCGGTTTTTTTCGGTTTAACCGATAAAGATCTGGATAGACTGGCTTATAATGAAGCTATGTCGTTTGCGTGTTCTAAAGTGACTGAAAATGATGTGATTCAATTAATGACTACTATTGATAGAAGATTTATGGCAGGACTGGCCTACTTTTTAGGAGCGAGAAAACTAGGCGCAGGAATTATTAGAGTAGGCGCAGGGATACCCGAATTGCAATGGGATTCTATCCATAAATTTAAACCTACATATCTGATTGCAGTTCCTTCCTTTTTATTAAAACTGATCGAATATGCAGAAAATAATGATATTGATATCAACAAAAGTTCTGTAAAAGGAGCTATTTGTATTGGGGAACCATTAAAGAATCAGGATTTTAGCTTGAATGTTTTATCAGAAAAAATTAAGAGCAAGTGGCATATAGATCTTTTTTCTACTTATGCTTCTACAGAAATGGGTACCGCTTTCGCGGAATGTGAATATCAGCAGGGAGGGCATCACCATCCGGAACTGATCATTGTGGAGATCTTGGATGAAGATGACAATCCGGTTAAGGAAGGAGAAGAAGGAGAACTGGTGGTTACTACACTGGGAGTAGAAGCAATGCCATTATTGCGATTTAAAACGGGTGATATTGTAAAAGCACATAGCGAACCGTGCAAATGTGGAAGAAATACACTAAGGTTGGGTCCTGTTGTTGGTAGAAAAAAGCAAATGATCAAGTATAAAGGAACTACGATCTATCCACCTGCAATGCATAATCTGTTGAATGATTTTGCTGAAATTGAAAACTATATCATTGAAATTGATAACAATGAAATAGGAACTGATAAAATAACCATAAAGATTGGTGCTAATGAAGTTACAGAAGATTTAACTGAAAAATTAAAGGATCATTTTAGAGCAAAACTGAGGGTCTCTCCACAAATTGAATTTGTTTCTGTTAAAGAGATTAATGTTTTGAGGTTTCCAAAAATGAGTAGAAAACCATTGCTTTTTATTGATAAGCGAAAGAGAAAAGTTGGTTGAATTGGTTATGTTATATAATAGTTAGGTCTTGGTACAATTTCGTAAAATCCTTTGTGTACAAAGAAAATGTTTAAGTTTCGCAAAGAAAATTTTGAATTATCACTTGCAATCAAGCATATAATAAGTAATTTTATTTTATTCTAAAACAGAACATTAAATTCAGTGGAAGAGATTTTTAAAACCATCGCCCCATACTCTCAAAGTCAGATCGAAGAAACTCTAGTCTGGCTGGAGGGCAGTACTGAATTTATCAAAGGGGTGCAATACTTTTATCAGAAATGGACAAAAGAAGAGGTGGTTAAAAAATTACAGGGATGTAAGACCTGTGCAGATTTTCAGGTAACCTTTATTGAAATGATTATTAAGAATTCCATAAAAAACACAATGGAATCCTTTGAGATTACGGGTTTGGAAGATATTGATACTACAAACTCCTTATTTATTTCCAATCATCGTGATATATTTTTAGATTCTGCTCTGTTACAAAACCATTTGTATGATCTGGGGAAACCTTTTACTGAGATTTCTCTTGGGGATAATTTAATGGTAAATAAAACCATGAAAGCAGTGGCAAAACTAAACAATATGTTCACCGTTTTTAGAGGAGGTAAAAGAATGGAACAATTGAAAAACTCGGTTAATTTATCTAAATATATCAGGCATTCTATTGTTGATAAAAAAGTTTCTTCCTGGATTGCTCAGGGAAATGGAAGAACCAAAGATGGCAATGATATCACAGCAAAAGGCTTGGTAAAAATGTTATTACTAAGTGGAGGAGCTGATATTAAAAAGACCATATCTGAATTAAACATTGTTGTATCAACTATCTCCTTTGAATATGAACCCTGTGCTTTTGAAAAAGCCAATGAATTGAGTATTATCGACAGGCAGGGAACATATCAAAAAAATAAATTTGAAAATATTCATAGTATTTTAAAAGGAATCAATGATGATAAAGGAAATGTAAAACTGGTCTTTGAAAAACTTCCTTTGGATCATATTATTTTTTCCAATAATCGAAAAAAAGATGTGATACAGATTACAGATGAGATTGATAGGATTGTATATAAAAACTACCAGCTTTGGAAAACTAATTATATGGCCTATGATATTCTTCTTAATGATTATAAATATCAGAAATACTATTCACAGGAAGATGTGGTAAATTTTAAAAAGTATTTAAAAGAATCGGATAACGAAGATATTTACTACAGATTATTAAAAATGTATACCAATCCTGTTTATAATAAAAATAAGATTGTTTTAGATTCTTAATTCTTTCAATAGTTTGCAAAAAATTATGATAAAACCTTTAATTATTTTAAGAATAATTAAAATTTCATCCTATTTATCATTAAATTTACATATCAATTGTGACAAACTATCGTAACGATACTAAATTGTTACTTAATATAAATCTTTCAATATATAATGTCATGAAAAAAAATCTAACCATAATTTTACTATTGACAATAACTTCCATTTTTTCACAAAAAATGAAAATAATTAAAGGCAGTGTAGATAATATCAAACATATTAACAAATATGATGTGTTGTTTGTTTATGATAATCTTAGTATTCCAAATTTTGATTCGGAGGAGGATTTCTTAAAAGACAAAACGGATAAGCGTGAAGCAGATAAAAACGGAGATGGGGAGCGGTTTCGAAAATCATGGTTTGCGGATAGAGAAAATATTTTTCAACCAAAATTTATGCATGCATTTGAAAAGACAATGGATGGTGAAATTGAGTTGTTTGATCAAAGTAGCGCTCTGTATATAATGAAAATTCATACGCAAAGTATTTATTCTGGTTATAATGTGGGCGTATGGAGTCAGCAGGCTAAAATTAGTGTGGAAATCTCTTTTTTTAGTAAAAAGGACCCTGATAACATTCTATTAAGTGTTTCTTATAAGGATGTTTCTGGTTTGAATGATTACAATACTGGTGAGAGAATTGGTAGATCTTATATAAAACTTGCAAAAATATTGGCAAAAAAAATGCGAAAATTATATAAATATGATGCGTCATTTGTAAATGAATTAAAAAATGAAGATGTTGGTTTAGTCAACAAAAGTTTGACTAAAGAGGCTGTTTCAATTGAGAAGAAGCCTGTTCCGGAGGAAATGGTTGTTACAACTAAAAAAGAAATTTTTGATGTTATTTATAAAAATGATGGATCTGAAATTAAATCTAAAGTGATAGAAATTACCGATAAGACAATCAAATATAAAAAAAGTGATCAGTTAGATGGTCCGTTAAGAAATATTTTAATAAAAGATGTTTTTTTGATCATATATAAAAACGGTACCAGAGAGGTATTTAAAAGTAAAAATTAATATAACTTCTCTTAGAATGAATGAAACAGGTTATTTTTATTTTAACCTGTTTTTTATGTATTATTTTCTATTTAGTTGAAAATAAATATTGAGAAAGGTGTTTCATAATAATTATGGGAGTTCTATGAGTATTCACCATAAACAGAATGGAAAATTTGAGAAATTACTTATATTGTTATGTTAAATTTTATAATACTATAATTATGCATTTTTACTTCTTTAGAATCGTTTATTTTTTATTATTTTTACGCATCATTTGTAACATAACAAATGATAATGACCTAATAATTAACCTATAAAACCAAACACATGAAAAAACACTTATTTTTATTAACTTTTTTAGGATTGACTAGTTGGATAGTTTCTTCCCAAAAAGTTGAATTTGAGGAGTACAACCTTGATAACGGATTACACGTTATTTTGCATAAGGATAATTCCGCTCCGGTAGTGACAACCTCGGTAATGTATCACGTAGGTGCAAAAGATGAAAATCCTGAACGAACCGGATTTGCACACTTTTTCGAACACTTATTATTTGAAGGTACAGAGAACATTGGAAGAGGAGAGTGGTTTAAAATTGTAACCTCTAACGGAGGAAGCAATAATGCCAATACCACAGATGACAGAACTTATTATTACGAAGTATTTCCTTCAAACAATGTGGAATTGGGCTTGTGGATGGAATCTGAGCGTATGATGCATCCAATTATCAATCAGGTGGGTGTTGATACACAAAATGAAGTTGTAAAAGAAGAAAAACGATTACGAGTTGACAATCAGCCTTATGGTCATTTTTTAGAGTACGTTAAACGTGAAATGTTTAAAGTGCATCCTTATAAGGGAACAACCATTGGTAAAATGGCTCATTTAGATGCAGCAACCTTAGAGGAGTTCCAAGCTTTCAATAAGAAATTTTATGTGCCAAACAATGCAGTTCTTGTAGTTGCCGGAGATATTGATGTTCCAAAGACTAAAAAAATGATCAAGGATTATTTTGGTCCAATACCAAGAGGAAAAGATATTGAGAGAAAAACATATGTGGAAGAGCCAATTACCAAGCCAATAACGGCAACGGGTTATGATCCAAATATTCAAATACCAGCAGTAATAGCTGCTTATAGAACTCCTTCATTTAAAGATAGGGATTCTTATGTTTTAAATATGATTTCCAGTTATTTAACAGATGGTAAAAGTTCAAAACTTTATAAAAAATTGGTCGATGATAAAAAAATGGCTTTGCAGGTTGGAGCTGTTAATTTTAGTGAAGAAGATTATGGTATGTATATTATTTTTGGTCTGCCACTTGGTAAAAATAAACTAAGTGATTTAATTACTGAAATTGATGAAGAAGTTGTCAAGATTCAAACCAGTTTAATTTCTGAAAAGGACTATCAAAAGCTTCAAAATAAGTTTGAAAACAGGTTCGTTAATTCAAATGCAAGTATCTCGGGAATAGCTAATTCTTTGGCAAAATATTATATGCTTTATGGTGATGTAAATCTGATCAATAATGAGATCAAGATCTACGAGTCAATTACAAGAGAAGAAATTCAGGCTGTAGCAAAAAAATATTTGAATCCCAACCAGAGGTTAGTTTTGGAGTATTTACCTAAAAAAGATAAAAAATAAAAAGATATAAGAATCATGAAAAAACATATATACATTATAATTGCTTTGTTATTTATATCTATGGGAGTAAATGCCCAAATAGATAGATCAAAACAACCAAAACCAGGACCTGCTCCAAAAATTTCATTGGAAAATCCTAAGGAATTTGAATTGAAAAATGGATTGAAAGTCCTCGTTGTTGAAAATCATAAATTGCCCAGAGTTGCTTTTAGTTTAAGAATTGATAGAGCACCAATTGTTGAAGGTGAAAAAGCAGGAACATCTGATTTAATGGGTGCTATGTTAGGAAACGGTACCACAACTATTTCTAAAGATAAGTTTAATGAAGAAGTTGACTTTTTAGGAGCTAATATTAACTTTAGCGCAAGAGGAGGTTCTGCAAGATCTTTATCAAAATACTCTGAAAGGATTTTAGAATTGATGGCAGATGCCGCAATTAATCCTTTATTAGTAGAAGAAGAATTCCAAAAGGAAAAAGATAAAGAAATAGATGGGTTAAAATCTGGTGAAAAAGATGTGAGTACTATAGCAGCAAGAGTTGGTGGTGCTTTAGCTTATGGTACACATCATGCCTATGGAGAATTTGTTACCGAACAAACATTAAACAATGTAGCTTTAAATGATGTAAAAGAATTTTATAATGATTATTTCAACCCAAACAATGCCTATTTAGTTGTTGTTGGAGACATAGATTATAAAACGATAAAAAAACAAGTTAAAAAATATTTTGGTAAATGGGGAAAAGCAAATCTTAAAACTATTCCTATAATTGCAGAAAAAGCAAACGTTAATCAAACAGAAATTGATTTTATTGACATGCCAAATGCTGTTCAATCTAATATTTCACTTACCAATAATGTAAAGTTAAAAATGAATGATCCAGATTATCATGCAGTTTTAATTGCAAACAAAATTTTGGGTGGTGGTTTTAATAGTTATTTGAATATGAATCTTCGTGAAGAACATGGTTATACCTATGGTGCACGTTCAAGGGTAAATGTAGATAAATATGCTTCTCGTTTTAGTGCTGGTGCTTCAGTGAGAAATGCAGTTACAGATAGTGCTGTTGTGCAGACTTTAAAAGAAATTAATCGTATAAAGAAAGAACCAATTGATGCAGAGGATCTTAAAAATGCAAAAGCAAAGTATGTTGGAGATTTTGTTTTGGCATTAGAAAGACCAACAACAATTGCCAGGTATGCTTTAAATATCAAAATAAATGACTTGCCAGAAGATTTTTATGCTACCTATTTAGAAAAAATTAACGCTGTTACTGCTGCGGATGTTCAAAGAGTTGCTGATAAATATTTTAAGTCTGATAATGCTAGGGTAGTTGTTGTTGGAAAAGGAAGTGATGTTTTAGATAATCTTGAAAAAACAGGTATAGCAATTAAATATTATGATACATATGCTAAACCTGTGGACAAACCAAATTATGATATTGCAATTCCGAGTGATGTAGATGTAAAAGTTGTTTTGAACAATTATATCAAAGCTATTGGTGGAAGAGCAAAATTGGATAAGGTTAATTCTGTATTGATAACAGCTGAAGCTGAATTGCAACCCGGTATGATGATGCAAATGGAGATGAAAAAAACTGCCAGTAACCAATTTATGCAAGACTTGAGCATGATGGGTAATTCTGTGAGTAAGCAGGTACTTGATGGTAATAAAGGTTATGTTGTTGCACAAGGTCAAAAGAAAGACATGACACCTGAGGAAGTAAAAAAAGTACAGGCTGAATCATCACCGTTTCCGGAAGTAAATTATTTAAACCAAGAGGTGAAATTGGAAAAAGTTGAAAAGGTAAATGGAGAAAATGCCTATAAGATCAAGGTGTCTGATGAATTGTCAGTTTTTTATAGCATGGAATCTGGTTTAAAGCTGAAAGAGACCAGAACAATGCCTCAAGGTTCAACTTCTATTTTTTATAAAGATTATAAAGAAATTACTGGAATTAAATTTCCTTTTAGGATGACACAGACAATGGGACCAAGAAATATTGATTTTATTATCAAAGAAATTAAGGTAAATGAAGGTGTTTCAGATGCTGATTTCAAATAAGGATATAAGTGTATAACTAAAAAAACCGAAGCATTTAGCTTCGGTTTTTTTATTGGCAAAGGCCAAACTGTATTTTAATGTGTAATCATGAATCTTTGTTTTCGCAGGCTAAAAGTGTATTCTTTAAAAGCATTGCTATGGTCATGGGACCAACACCACCAGGAACCGGAGTAATAAAATCTGCTTTTTTACTTACACTTTCAAAATCAACATCACCTGCAAGTCGGTATCCCCTTTTTTTAGTATCATCTTTAATTCTTGTAATTCCAACATCAATAATCGTAACTCCATCTTTTACCATGTCACCTGTTAAGAATTCAGCTTTACCTAAAGCAGCTACAATAATATCAGCTTCTTTCGTAATTCCTTCTAAATTTTTTGTTCTGCTGTGTACCAGTGTAACCGTTGCATTTCCAACCTTTCTTTTCTGGCTTAATAAAATACTCATCGGACGACCAACAATATGGCTTCTACCAATAACTACTACATTTTTTCCTGAGGTTTCTACTTTATATCTTTCCAGTAATTCCATAATACCATAAGGTGTTGCAGGTAAAAATGTAGGAAGATCCAAGGTCATTTTACCAACATTTACCGGATGAAAACCATCTACATCCTTGTTAGGATCAACAGCCATCAAAACTTTTTGTTCATCAATGTGATTGGGTAATGGCAATTGCACGATAAATCCATCAATATCTTTATCGTTATTTAATTCTTCAATTTCGTGCAGTAATTGTTCTTCTGTAGTGTCTTCTGGCAGATCGATCAAGGTTGAATTGAATCCAACTTTTTCACATGCTTTCACTTTGGAATTTACGTAGGTCATACTGGCACCATCTGAACCCACTAAAATTGCAGCCAAATGTGGAGTTTTTTTCCCCTGTTCTTTTCTTTTTGTTACTTCAATTGCAATCTCATCCTTTAGATCATTGGATGTTTTTTTACCGTCAAGAATTATCATAGTGTATAAGTTTTTATTTTTGCCTACTGCCGTTAAATTAGCTCATTCCCTTCATCATTGACATCATCTTCTTTGCACCGCCACCCTGCATCATTTTCATCATCTTACTCATTTGGTTGAATTGTTTCATTAGTTGGTTCACTTCCTGAACAGTGGTTCCCGATCCTTTTGCAATTCTCTTTTTCCTGCTTGCGTTGATTATTACAGGCTTGCTTCGTTCTTTAGGAGTCATTGAGTAAATAATTGATTCAATTCCTTTAAAGGCATCATCATCAATATCAACATCTTTCATCATTTTACTAGCACCAGGAATCATTCCCATCAGGTCTTTCATGTTACCCATTTTTTTGATCTGCTGAATTTGCTTTAAGAAATCATCAAATCCAAATTGATTCTTTGCAATTTTCTTTTGGATCTTTCTGGCTTCTTCTTCGTCATATTGTTCCTGAGCTCTCTCTACCAGTGAAACAACATCTCCCATGCCTAAAATTCTTTCGGCCATACGATCCGGATGAAAAATATCAATAGCTTCCATTTTTTCACCTGTACCTATAAATTTAATAGGTTTATTAACTACAGATTTAATGGAAAGCGCGGCACCACCACGGGTATCACCATCTAACTTTGTAAGAACTACACCGTCAAAATTTAAAATATCATTAAAGGCTTTAGCTGTATTTACAGCATCCTGACCGGTCATGGAATCCACCACAAATAAAGTCTCTTCTGGTTGAACAGCTTTATGGATATTGGAGATCTCTGTCATCATTTGCTCGTCAACTGCCAGACGACCTGCCGTATCAATGATCACTACATTTTTACCCGTTGCTTTCGCATGTTTTACAGCATTTGTTGCAATTTCAACAGGATTCTTATTATCCTCTTCGGCATATACTTCTACATCAATTTGCTCTCCAACCACTTTTAACTGATTGATCGCAGCCGGACGATAAACATCTGCTCCTACAAGTAAAACCTGTTTAGTTTTTTTATTTTTAAGGAAATTAGCAAGTTTACCTGAAAAAGTGGTTTTACCCGAACCCTGTAAACCTGACATCAAAATAACCGTTGGCGATCCTTTTAAATTGATACCAACCGTTTCTCCACCCATCAGCTCGGTCAACTCATCTTTTACAATTTTCACCATTAACTGACCTGGATTCAAGGTAGTCAATACGTTTTGACCTATTGCCTTATCCTTGATTCGTTTGGTAAAATCTTTAGCAATTTTAAAGTTAACATCGGCATCGAGTAATGCTCTTCTAACTTCTTTGAGAGTTTCTGCTACATTAATTTCTGTTATACTTCCATGTCCTTTTAATACATGAAAAGCTTTATCTAATTTATCACTTAAATTATTAAACATAATATCTTTCTTCGTTTTTTAAAGGCACAAAATTACACATTTTTATTGGGTTTTTTTAGGTAATTAGCGAGGAAATAAACAATGGTGAATACAGTACAAAAAAACGAACTAATGAATAATAAGTGCAGGCAACAGATGCAACTAATGATGAACAGGTGCTATTAATAATCTTAGAATATCAATCTTCAGATTTAACAAACTTAATAGAAGTTGTATTCACACAATATCTTTTTCCGGTAGTTTCTTTAGGTCCGTCATCAAAAATATGTCCTAAATGACCCCCACAACTTGCACAGGTAATCTCAGTTCTGACCATACCAAAAGTTGTATCACGGTTATAATTTACAGCGCCTTTAATAGCATCATCAAAACTGGGCCATCCACAGTGAGATTCATATTTAGTATTTGACTCAAATAGCTGTGCATTGCATGCTGCACAAAAATAGGTTCCTTTTTCAAAGGTATTTGTATAGCCGAAATCTCCCGGCTGATCAGTACCTTTTTCACGAAGGATATGATATTGCTGCGGACTTAGAATTTCTTTCCATTCAGTATCTGTTTTTTTTGTTTTTTGATCCATTTTTGAGTTATTCTGGGCAATTAAGGAGGAATTGGTAATTAAAATAAATAAGATAAGTATTTTTTTCATTGTATAAAATTAATAATTCGATGTATCACAATATTGTCTTTGAATATTTTATGATGACCCAATCCGTTTGTGATTAAAAGTTCACCATTTTTAAGACTTTGTCGAATTGTAATTGCACTGCTTACAGGAACAAATTTATCTCCACTGTCATGAATTACCAATGTTGGTATATTTACTTTTTTTGCAGCATTGTAAGAGGAGTATTCTTCAATATTTACTTTAAATTTTTTATAAAAAAGAGCTTCCAGTTTTGCTGCAATAACAGGTTTTAATTCTATTTTTTTTACAAACTGTTGTGTGACCTCCCTAATGGAATTGTCAGCACCAATAAGTACAAGTTTTTTTATATTGAGTTCTTTTGCAACAGCATTAAGCAATGACATGGCGCCAAATGAATGCCCAATGGCAGCTTCAAACGGACCGTATTCTTTATCAATTTGAATAATTGTTTCCACAAACTCAGAAATAAGTGTTGTTTTTCCGGAAGATAGGCCATGTGCTGGTCCGTCAAAAGAAACAACCATCATTTTGTTTTCCAGTATTTTATCAGCAAGCTGGTATAGCTGAGTTCCTCTTCCTGCCCAGCCATGAACGATCAATACTTTTTTCTTAGAAAATCCATAACGATAAACCATCACTTTTTTATCAATGTCTTTGATTTCAAAAAGTTCATTTTTAGCACTGTCTCTCATCATTAATTCTCTTTCAGGAATTTTAAACTTAAGGGGTGTACTAAATATTCTTGCAGCAAATTTTGTTGCCAGACCGGTATGGATGCCCTGTAAAATCTTTCCCGTTAAAAGAATTGATTTTGGAATTTTAAATGAATTAATATTATTGGTCAGCTTTGGTTTCATAAACACAAAACTAATTATTTTATTTATGTAACTAATGTTTTAAATTAAATACATTAAAATAATTTAATACATTATATAAAAGTTAAAAAAATTGTACATTGTCCTCCTCAAAGTTAAATAATTGGATAATAATTTTATGCTTCAAAAGGGTGACAAGAAATTAATAAACAGCTGGGCTTTTTATGATTGGGCCAATTCGGTATATTCACTGGTTATAAGTACTGCTATTTTTCCAATTTATTATGAAACTGTAACCCAAACAGAAAGTGGTTTGGTTACTTTTTTAGGAATGCAATTTGATAATACAACTCTATATACATATGCATTGTCCTTCTCTTTTTTAATAGTTGCATTTATATCTCCATTACTATCTGGTATTGCTGATTTTGTTGGGAATAAAAAAAGCTACATGAAGTTTTTTTGTTATTTCGGTGGACTATCAGTAATGATGCTGTATTTTTTTGAAGGGGTAGAAACCTTATGGATTGGTATTTTGTTTTCTATATTTGCAAGTATTGGATTTTGGGGAAGTATTGTTTTTTATAATGCCTATTTACCCGAAATAGCATTCAATGACCAACAGGATAAGGTGAGTGCTAAAGGTTTCATGTACGGGTACGCAGGGTCAGTGCTTTTATTGATGTTTAATCTTTCTATGGTTTTAAAACCGGAATTATACGGAATAGTTGATAGTTCCCTGCCTCCCAGAATCTCATTTTTGACCGTTGGTATATGGTGGATGGGATTTGCGCAGTATACCTTTAAGTATTTACCAGAAGGCACATCACAAACGAATAAAGAAAAGAATTATATTTTTCAAGGCTTTAAAGAGCTTTTAAAAACAATGAAAGAATTAACCGATCAACCGGTAATGTTGAATTTTTTAACTTCATTTTTTTTGTATAGCGTTGGTGTGCAATCTATTATTCTTTTAGCTACCATCTATGGGAAAAAAGAAATTGGTTTAGAAACCAGTAGCCTGATCATGACCATTATTATTATACAACTAGTGGGAATACTTGGAGCTTATTTATTTTCAAAAATATCAGGAAGATTTGGTAATATTCTTACTTTAAAAATTACCATAGTCATATGGGCACTGTCAAGCTTGAGTGCCTATTATTTGGAAAGAGATGATCCTAATGTGCAGTTGAAATTTTATATCATTAGTGGATTTATTGGTTTGGTATTAGGAGCAATTCAGTCATTATCACGATCAACTTTTTCAAAGTTGCTTCCAAAGGAAACCGAAGATAATACTACTTATTTTAGCTTTTTTGGCTTTATTGAAAAAATTGCTATTGTATGGGGAACTTTTATTTTTGGGTTTACTATTTCCATTACAAATTCAATGAAAAATTCCATATTACTATTAACTCTTTTCTTTGTGTTAAGCTTTATTGTTTTAAGCTTTATGAAAAAAACAGAATATGTAAAATAAGAATATTGTTTTTACCATTAAATATAGATTTAAATGGAGAAAAAATTTGATTTTATTGTAATAGGTGGAGGTATTGTTGGTACTGCTACTGCTTATAAACTTCAGTTGAAATTTCCTGAAAAGTCCATTGCTGTTATAGAAAAAGAAAATGAACTGGGTAAACATCAAACTGGTAGGAATTCAGGGGTAATTCATTCAGGTATTTATTATAAACCAGGTTCTTTAAAAGCTTTAAATTGCAATAATGGCAGACATCAATTGGTTGCTTTTGCAGAAGAAAATGGTATTGTTTATGATATTTGTGGAAAAATAATTGTTGCTACCAAGCAAAGTGATCTCATTGCTCTAGATAATATTTTTAAAAATGGAATGGAAAACGGTACCGAGGGAATAGCTTTTTTAAATTCGGATGAAATTGTTGAAAAAGAACCTTTTATCAAAGGAGAAAAAGCAATTTGGGTTCCAACTGCCGGAATCATTGATTATGTATCTGTTTCAAAGAAATTTATGGAATTAATGGTGAAGATCAATACCGATAGTCAATTATTCTTAAATAATAAAGTGCTTGAAATCTCGCGAAATAATAACAGAATTTTAATCGAAACAAACGAGCATACATTTTTAAGTGATAAAATCATTATTTGTGCGGGTCTTCAATCCGATAGAGTTGCCAAAACAGATAATCTTTCATTAAAATTACAAATTGTTGGTTTTAGGGGAGATTATTATAAGTTTAAGGAAGAAGCAAAACACAAGATAAAAAATTTAGTTTATCCTGTTCCAGATCCTAAATATCCCTTTTTGGGAGTTCATTTTACACCCATGATTAATGGAGATGTTGAATGTGGTCCAAATGCTGTATTTTCATTCAAAAGGGAAGGGTACAGCAAAACCGATTTTAGTTTAAAAGATACCTTACAGGCTCTTTCCTTTATTGGTACATGGAAATTATTTATAAAAAACTGGAAAAAAGGGATAGATGAATATAAAAGAGCTTTTTCTAAAAAATTATTTGTTAAAGAATTACAAAAATTAATGCCGGTAATATCTGATGAAGATGTTGTATTTTCAAGATCAGGAGTCAGAGCACAAGCTGTTGATCAAAATGGAGATATGGTAGATGATTTTAAAATAGTTAAAAAAGGAGATATCACTCATGTGATCAATGCTCCTTCCCCTGCTGCTACAGCTTGTATGGCTATTGCCGATGAAATTATTTCCAAAGCATTTGAAATAAACCTTTCAAAAGAAGATGTAACCCTGGATCAAGGCGATTGTTGTTACTATACTTCTGAATAAAAAAAATCCCTCAAAAATATTTTTGAGGGATTTTTACTTTCGTTTATTTTGTTAAGCTTCTTTTTGAATATGAACATCCATTTGCGGAAAAGGAATTTGTACACCTGATTTATTAAATGTAACATAAACTTTTTCATTCATATCAAAAAATACACCCCAGTAATCATCAGCTTGAACCCACAATCTGTAAGTTAAGTTTACCGAACTGTCTGCCAGTTCAGAAACGCCAATGAACGGTGCAGGATCCTTCAATACTCTCTTATCTGTTTTGGCTAATTCTACCAATACTTTTCTGGCATTTTCAACATTTTCACCATAAGCAATTCCAACAGAAATATCTACTCTTCTAGTTGGTTCTGTAGAGTAATTGACCATAGAATTAGTTGACAAACCACCATTAGGAATGATAATTGTTTTATTGTCAAGATCTGTAAGAATGGTGTTGAAAATTTGAATTTCTTTAACGGTACCTTTATATCCTTGAGCATCAAGAAAATCTCCAACTTTAAAGGGTTTAAATAATAGTATCATCACTCCTCCTGCAAAATTTTGAAGTGTTCCTGAAAGAGCCATGCCAATAGCTAAACCTGCAGCACCCAGTATTGCTATAAATGAAGTCATGGCAACACCAAGCATCGATAATACGCTTATAACAAGTAAAACTCTTAAAAGAATTCCAATGATACTTTTTAGAAAAGGTTTAAGTGATGCATCAGTACCACTTTTATCCATCATTTTGCCAAAGAGATTTAATAATTTACTAATTATAATGGATCCTATAATCCATACGATGATTGCTCCTATTAATTTTGGACCATATTCCACTGCTTTTTGAGTAATATAATTACCCATTTCATTGATGTTTAAATTCATTTTTAGTTGGTTTTTGATTTATATTAATTTTAATGTCTTGTTCTTCTATAGCTTGACCTTGAAGGTGATTGCCTTGAATAAGTCGAAGGTCTTGCTGTCGAAGGTCTTGTACTTGGACTAGTAGAAGGTCTTGTGCTTGGTCGGGATGAAGGCTTTGTACTAGGCCTGGTTGATGGCTTGGTACTCGGTTTTTTGCTGGGTCTAGTACTTGGTTTCGTAGAAGGCCTCGTATTTGGTTTCGTACTTGGTCTTGTGCTTGGTTTTGTACTCGGTCTGGTAACTGGTTTTCCAGATGATTTATAACCTCTATCTGTATTTACACCTTTATTTCTTGGTGTGGTTTTTTTATTTTTTGCCAGTTGATCTCTATTGGTAATTCCGGGATTTCTTTTATTAAATGTTTTATTTGGATTATTTTTAAAGTAGGCATTATTTCTTGTAGAGTTATTAACTCTTACATTATTGTTAATTCTAACATTTGTTCTGTTATAAGTTACATTTCTATTAACATGAACATTCACATGACTGTGATATCTGTGATAAGGCATTGGGCGCCATGGATGAAAATAAGGAGGGTGATATCCCCAGTACCATGGTGAATGCCATGGATGATAGGCAGCCATCCAAAAAAAAGTGAAAAATACTGGAACAACAGGGTATACCGGAGTAATGTAGTAATTAGGCCCATACATATCCACATTTCCTACTACCTGAACAGTGGTCTTTTTCTCTGATTCTTTTTTAACATCAATAGTTGCAACTTCCTGATACTGGTCTTTTCCTATGATAGATTGAATGGAAATCGTATGAATATCCTTACTATCATTACTTATTTCCACAACTCTTAAAAAATCAACTTCTCCATCTCCATTTAAATCTAAATTAGATATCTGAGTTTTAGGATCATTTAATCGTTTTTCAAAATCTTCCAGATCTTTTGATTTTCCAAAAATAGAAGCAACGGCTTCTAGATCTAAATTATCACTAATATCTTCACTATTTGCCTGAATAGTGGTTGTGTCCTGAGCATAAGATACGTTGAAACCAACGAGAGTCAAAAATAAAATGCTGTAAAATAATTTTATTTTGAAGTGCTTATTTATATTTTTCATATTGAATATTTTATTTTTTGAAAGAATTCTGTAACAAATGTACTAAAACCATACTAAAATATGACTTTTAGGATATTAAAACATATTTTTAAAATTTAAAATTAAATAATGCAAAGCATATGGTCTAAAACTTAAAGAATAATTTAAATTTGTAAAAAACAATCAAATCTTAAAGAACTAATTGAATTTAAAAAAATACACCTCTGAGTTCAAGTATAATTTAGAACTGGCAATCCCGGTAATGATTGGTCATTTAGGTCATGTATTGGTTGGATTAGCGGATAATATTATGGTTGGCAGACTGGGGGCTGCTCCTCTTGCGGCAGTATCCCTGGGAAATAGTTTTGTTTTTATTGCCTTTTCGCTGGGAATTGGTTTTTCGCTGGCAATTACGCCTTTGATCGCTGAAGCAGATGGGGAAGGTAATATTGAAAAAGGAAGAAATATATTTCAACATGGACTTATTTTAAGTACAGTTTTAGGTTTGAGTATGTTTTTAATGCTGGTATTTGCAACTCCGTTAATGCAATATATGGATCAGCCGCCAGAAGTGGTAGATCTGGCAATTCCTTATCTGAGGATTGTTGCTTTCTCTATGATTCCATTGATGATATTTCAGGCATATAAGCAATTCACAGATGGATTATCACAAACCAAATATGGTATGCATGCAACACTAATTGCCAATGTGGTAAATGTGGTATTAAATTTTATATTGATCTATGGATTCTGGATCTTTCCAAGATTGGAACTGGTTGGTGCTGCATACGGAACTTTGTTTTCAAGATTTGCAATGATGTTTTTTATCATTTTGATCATGAATTCAAAAGATAAATTCAAGCCATATTTTAAACGATTAAAAATTGCAGAGATAAAAAAGAATATGCTAACCAAAATCATAAATCTGGGATTTCCTACTGCTATGCAAATGCTTTTTGAAGTTGGTATTTTTACAGCAACCGTATGGCTTGCAGGAACATTGGGAACTATTGATCAGGCAGCAAATCAAATAGCACTAAATTTGTCATCGATGACTTTTATGATAGCGGTGGGTATGGGTGTTGCTGCTACAATTAGAGTAGGAAATCAGAAAGGTCTGCAAAAATACCAGGATCTTAGACGTATTAGTTTTTCTATATTTTTACAGGTATTTATGATTGAATTTGTATTTGCAATTGCATTTTTTACCTTAAAAGATATTTTGCCTATGGCATATATTGATGATGTATCGGTAATTAAAACAGCAGCTTCTTTGCTTTTGATAGCAGGGTTGTTTCAACTCTCTGATGGATTTCAGGTGGTTGTTCTTGGAGCATTAAGAGGTTTGCAGGATGTTAAAGTGCCAACGTATATTACTTTTTTTGCCTACTGGATAGTTGGTCTTCCAATTAGTTACCTGCTTGGTAAAACTTATGGATGGGGCTCTCAGGGTTTATGGGTTGGATTACTTGCCGGTTTAACAACCTCTGCTGTTCTATTGTTTTTAAGATTTAATTACCTGTCGAATAAATTAATTGAGGAAGAATAAAATGGGTATCGTATTACAACAGTCATTTAAAAATACATTGATTATTTTTCTTGGTTTCGCCATAGGAGGATTGAATGTTTTGTTTTTATACATCTATTTTTTAGAGACTGAATATTATGGCTTGGTTACTTTTTTACTTTCCTCCTCTAATATTTTAATGCCTTTACTGATTTTCGGTATGCAACATACCATCATTAAGTTTTTTACTTCTTATCAAAATAAAGCAGAAAGAGATAATTTTTTAATTACTGCAATTTTTTTACCACTGCTTATTATAATTCCATTATCCATTGTTGGAGCTGTTTTTTATAATACTATTTCTGAATTTTTATCCAGAGAAAACATAATTATTAAAAAATATACTTATTTGATTTTTATTGTTTCTGTCTTTATGGGATATTTTGAAGTATTCTACTCCTGGAGTAAAGTGCAAATGAAGTCAGTATTTGGTAATTTTATAAAGGAGGTGTTTGCAAGAATTAGTGTTACCATACTACTTTTTGTTTTGCATTTCGAATGGATCAATAGCGAACAATTTATTTATACATTGGTTATTGTTTACGGATTGAGAACACTCATCATTATGATCTATGCTTTTAAATTATATTTTCCAAGGGTGCGTTCCTATGCTTTACCTAAAAATTTGAAACAGATCTTGAATTTCTCGATTTATATCATTTTAGCAGGTTCTGCCGGCACGATACTGCTGGAAATAGATAAGTTTATGATTCCGCAAATGAAAGAAATTGCACAGGTAGCCTACTATGCTGTTGGTGTTTATATTGCATCGGTTATTGCAATCCCGTCAAGGGCAATGCAGCAAATTATTAATCCGATAACTGCTAAAGAATTAAATAATAACAATCTGGCTGAGGTGGAGAGTTTGTATAAAAGAAGTTCTCTTAACTTGTTGATCATTGGTGGATTGTTCTTTTTATTAATCAATAGTAATATCAATGAAATATATCAGATCATTAATAAGCCAGAATATTCTGTGGGTGTTTATATCGTATTGATGATTTCTGTTTCTGAACTTTTTAAACTTTCTTTAGGTAATAATGGAGCCATTTTAACCAACTCAAAGTATTATAAAATGTTTTTTTACTTTTCCATTGCAATGGCTGTTAGTGTAATTTTTTTAAACAGAATATTTATTGAAACTTTTGGAATCAATGGGGCTGCACTTGCAACAGTTTTAGTAGTGGTGTTCTTTGGGTTAGTGAAAATATTTTATGTCAATAATAAACTTAAGATGAATCCTTACACCAAAAATACAGGTAAAATTATGTTGCTGATTATTGTTTTATTTACGGTATTTCATTTTGTCAAACTACCTATACATCCTTTTTTAGGTATTATTTTTAAAAGTATATTTATCTTATTGATTTATGCTTACCTAATTATCAAACTGCAGCTTTCGAAGGATTTGAATGAAATATATCAAAAATACATAGTTAAGTAGTTTGAAATTGAAAACTACAAATGCAAAAGTATATTTTGCTTACATTTGCGTTCAATTATAATAATATGCAATATTTAGCCCATATATTTTTAGGTTTCATCATGGCTTTCATTAGTTTAATCCTGCCGGGAATGCTCAATATGACTGCCGTGAGAACAAAAATTGAAAAAGATCA